>OAVD01000187.1_pt1 | contig 58058 bp, 48 predicted proteins | sample 1476351 | NCBI WGS metagenome assembly OAVD01 (sample SAMEA2580075, study PRJEB22360) | human gut metagenome | biome: human gut; feature: human-associated habitat; material: faeces | place: Denmark | collected 2008/2010 | reverse complement strand
TTTGTTCGCAGCGAAGATAGAGATTTCAATTATGAGCCAATTTTTGACTGCTTACGCTCCGCCACCCGCGAGAACCGGGACTTCACCGTAGAGGACCTGTTGCGCTGCCACCGCCAGCGCAAGTTCCGCACCATCGGGTATCATTTCTACATCCGCCGCTCGGGCATCATCACCCAGCACCGCAAGCTGAAGGAAGTGGGCGCGCACTGCCGCCCCTGGAACCGTTGCTCCATCGGCATTTGCTATGAGGGTGGTCTGGATGCGGAAGGCCACCCGACCGACACGCGCACGCAGGAACAATGTGAGCAGCTGCTGTTGTTGCTGATGAAGCTCAGGAAACTCTTTCCGGACGCGAAGATCCGCGGACACCGGGACATGCGAGGAAGCATTCCGAAGGCGTGCCCTTGTTTTGATGTGGAAAGTGAATATGGATTTCTGGAAAAGTAAATTTATTTTTATTGAAAGGCTAAGGCGGACAAGTGGCGTTCTGTCTTAGCCTTTTGTTCTAATTTCCTACTTGCTTTTCATTCCTCCACCACCCACTTTTCGATGTTGTGGGTTTCTGCTAGTTTGGCAACAGGTTTTGCATCAGCCCCACCCGTATATTTCACTGTTTGGAATATCCAACGTGGAAATCAGCAATGACTTGCCGAACCTGCAGGAACAACTTAGGGAATAATAATCGGAAGCACCGTGTACCATACGGTAAATGTATTCCGTCTTATCTATATAAAGGTAGTTTCCTTCTATGACTTTCTCAAAAGTCTGTACCCCTATCGAGCATCTCTTCAACTGCTGCTGTTCCATGATTCATCGTTTTTTTGAAAGCCAGATAAGCCATAAAAGTACTGGAGGCATGAGTACCCAGTACGACATCCATTATTTCAGGTTCGCCATCAAGAGGGAAGTATTCGTAACAAATAGTTCCCTCAACCGTCTTGTAACGGATTACCTCATAATCATACTCTATTATACTGCTTACCTGTTCGTAAGAATTACGACGTATACGCTTTATAATACAGGCACCTGCCGGCAATTTCGTAAGATCACATTCATGGCAGACCGATTTGTCGGCTGCCATTGTGCGATATGCCCTGCCTTGTCAATACAAGCGAACTCCTTTCCCTTCCTTTTCGGATTCTACATCAGGCTTGTCTGCGATTTGCTTAGAAGATGACGAAGGGTGTTGCCAAGGAAACTATTTTTCCAAAGTCCACCAGCTACCAATCCTTTCATCCCATTCAACAGGCTGAAAAGGACAATTGCCTGAGAAATGGAAAAAAGTAAGTTCACCAAAATAAATTTGCCCGTTAATATCATAAAAATCAACACGTACCTGCTGCAAACCTTTGGCTAGCTTCCGGGCTAATTCACGCATTTGTTCAAAGTTCACAGGCTTGGAAAGAGGACCATCTGCCCACGGGTGACCTTGCGCAAAAGGTAAATGATTGAAATCCATATCAAAAAAGTCAAAGCGAGTATCAACCGGACGGTTAGTGGCAATAAACATCATTCTAGGTTCACCATTGAAACAGAAAAATTTATAATCTTTCAGCCCCTTTCCATCCTCGTCCTCCATATACTGTTCGGCAATAATGCGTGGCTTCACATTTTTATAAGGATACTCACGATGATCTAGAAAAAAGTTGTGACGCAGGCTTTTGTTGAGTTTTCGGCGTGCAGCGGTTAAATCGAAGTTGCTTTTGTCACGACAAATCACCACTCCCCCGCTATCATGAGTAGTCTTTAGAACAAACTGAAAAGGCAAGCTGTCAAAGTCAATCTCATCAAACGAATCCCATACACCCAGTGTGGGTATAATATGCTCGTGTCCGATAATCTCAGCTGTATATTCCTTGGCTTCCGCCTTGTCAACCATACGAGTATAAATTTCTTCATGAGTATTGAGCTTTAACCATAGAAGTTTCTCGTTATAGGTTTGGGGGTTCTTCAGATCAGGAAACCGTTTCATACCCAGAAAGAATTCCCATTTAGTGTAAAGAGAGTCACTCTTGATTAGAGGTGACATCTTCTTCAGAAGGTAAGTACCCAACCACCAAGGATTGCTTACCGCCCGCCATAACTTATCACGCAAACTGACAGCATTACGTGGCATTTTAAAACTGGATTGAAAAGTCATAAACGATAGAATGTTATTTGTTCTTGTAAAGTAACCTATGTACCATCCGCACAAGTATAGTTCGAAAGAATGAACACGAGACATGCAATAAAGGAAATCTACGTAAATGGAACTTGCGCGATATAAAATAAATTTCCTTACAGATCGTAAATACTGTTTCAAGCTTCTGCGACTCACCTCCCACAAAAAAATAGGCTATAGGAATATCATAATTAGCTACCTTAGGGTTCTTAGAAACTGCCAACCTTGTCAGCATCTCGAAATCAGCAATAATCTTGTAACTCATATCAAACCCTCCGGCCTGTTGTATTGTAGTACGGCGAGTAAGGTAAGCTTGGTGACAACCTCTGTAGCCCCGTGACAACTGTTTTTTTTGTCTGCCATTAGGCCATAACAGAAATACACTGCCACCTAATAAGTCAATGTCAGGATATTCATGTGCCAGTAAGTCAGAGATGCCATGAGGCGTAAGCCTATCATCACTTCCTAAATAATAAATCCATTCGCCTCGCGCCATCTTCCATCCTTTGTTGAAGGCATCATATATCCCTTTGTCAGGTTCGGACACATAGCGAAAGCGAGAATCAGCATCCACATATTCACGAATAATCTCTACAGTATTATCCTTTGACGCTCCATCTACTATCACGCATTCCCAATCTTTCATTTGTAAACCACTTACGCTATCCAAGGCTGTCCGAAGCGTTTTCGCTGCATTGAATGTGGCTATAATAATTGATATTTTAGGCATTTTGCATATTATTGAATTTATTCCTAATTATATCATCCCTCTCACTCTGTTTTGCAAGCTTAAAAGAAGCCACCCTTCCAATAACCAACCAATAAAAGAAACAATGTTTATCAGGAGTAGCTAATGGATCTGCCCCAATCATAGAGATTAATAGAAATACCATAACAGATAATTCAAATCCCAAATGCTTATAATGACGCAAACACTTAATGATAATACATCCAAACAAAAGGAGATGCAACATTAATCCTATACATCCCACTTCTTGAAACAGACGTTGGTAGCAGGTGTCACGTATAGAATCCAAGTTGTACTGCTCTGCATAAATAGCATGACGCCCCGCTCCATCGCCCCAAAGAGTGTCGTCTGCAACAAATAATGTTGCCCGTTTCTCATAAAAATCTCCACTAGAATCTGTAGCTACTTCAAGCTTTTCCAATAAAAACATGATTGACTCCATATCCATGTAGCACTGCATAATATTCCATACAAGGACACACAGCACAGCCATAGAAATTACCGTATAAATCAACATACTGAATTTTCTCCGCACAAACGCTGTATGCAGAAGAGCTATGAACAAAGAAATCAGCACACCCGCTATGGGCGCCCTCATCATGCAAAACAGTAAAATGGAAGACAAAAGGATATACGAAGAAATCCGAACTTTTAAAGATACCGAATCCAAATAATGGGCAGGAAGCACCTTGAAATCAAGTGCGATCAAATAAGAAAGCAAAAAGAAAGACATGTAACTGAGCACATAGGGAGAGGAAAAAACAGAACGCAGACGAAAGCTCTCTAAAGTTGTCGGATTATCAATATTGGCTAAATACCAGGCTGGTTGATAAACATACAGTATCAATCCCAATACTGCACAAATCAATCCGGGCAACAATGCATTATGAAATACTTTATATGTAACATTCATATCCATGTTACGCCCTATATAATAAGCCGCCATGAATGCCCCCTGAGTTATCAGGTACCTGAATATCATAATACTTTTGTAAGGATAACTATTGACAAACCAGCTCAAAGCCACTGAAATAAAAATTAGTATCATTAAAATATCGAAAAGATTCTTTTTAGAACACTTTGATTTCCAAGCCAAGAAAAAAAGCATTATGGGCATGGAGAATGTAAAAAGCCACATATTTCCCCCAATAATACTGATTACTGAAGAAATGGTGAGTACCCCAAAATAGTTATGGAACAATAAAAGGACGTACTTTTTCATATAACCTTTTCAACATGTATATCAAACATTCAACTGACTGCGTAAGACTTTAAGATAATCTTTTCCATACTTCAAATCAGGTTCCAAATAATTACCTTCCCCCCACTCATTCCATGCTTTTATAAACACAAGATTTTCTTCCTCTTTTATATGACTTCGGAGTATAAATACATTTTCCAAGAGCTTTCCCCATAACACTGGTGTTGATTTGTGCAATAACATCCCTCTTCTTCCCGATCGGGGAGTATGATCATAATTAGGCAGGACACATGGCAAAATCTTTTCATTCACTGATGTATGTGACGATATATATTTCACATAATCCTTATACAAGCCAATGTATGGTTGATGCAGTATATGGTTGCGAATCCATTTTTGTACTCGCATGAAAAAGTTATTTTTGCTAGTAATGGCCGTAGCATACTGATCCAAAACAACATAATCGAATATACTAAGCACCTTGTTAATCTTGTCTGATTTAATAGACTGTGGCAAATAACCAAAAAAAACAAATCCATTTAATCCATTTTTTATAGCAAGCTTATTCCATGTTTCTTTAAAAAACTTTGCGTCCGGTATATCAAGAGGTGCAAACAACCCAAATATAAGCTTTCCGTTCACTTTCATATATCTTGGGTCCTTAAATGCTGGGAGCAAAGCATTGAAATGAGCTTCATAATCTTCAACTCCCGGATAAGTTTGCTCTATCAAGAGTTTGTTAGGTTTGTCGGGATCCCATGTTTTTTGATACCAAGAATGATTTGCCCAACATAGACAAAAAGGAAAGTTTGGTTCTCCGCTAGCCACTATTTCTTCAAAAACCGTATCCAATAATCTTCTCCCGTTAAACCAGTAGTGCCAATAACAAAAGCCTTCAATTCCTGCTTCATGAGCTAAATTCGCTTGCTGACTTCTAACTATAGGAAGTCGCAAATCGTAATAATTTAAATCAGCAGGAACTTTTGGTTGATAATGCCCTCGAAATAAGGGTTGGGCACGTCCTACGTTAGTCCACTCGGTAAAACCCTTACCCCACCAAATATCATTCTCTTGAGTTGGATAAAATTGAGGTAAATAAAATGCTATAACTCTTGCTTTTGACATAATTTTTATTGTATCTATTGTGAATCACCAAAGAAGCGTATCCGTAAAAATCATCAAATTACGCTAAAAGTGAATTATTTAAAAAGGTAGATTTCATATTACCTAGAGTCCTTTTGCATGACGACTTTTATGCTTTTGTTGACTATCGGAAGCCAATGTTTAAATCCCGAATTTTATATACTCTTTCTTTAACAGAGTTTATCATTTCACGAATTATATTGTTTTAAAGATCGAGCAAGCATCTCTTATTTCATCATCTTAATCACCCTAGCTGGCACACCACCAACTACCGCCCCGCTTGGAACATCATGGGTCACCACAGCATTGGCTCCGATAATCGCTCCGTCTCCAATGGTAACTCCAGAGAGAATACGTACACCTTCACCAATCCAGACATTATTACCAATCACTACAGGACCCTTCACATGAAGCGGTCGCAATGTGGGAGGAATATCTAATTGAGATGCTACAGCCTCTCCGTGAGCATTATCGGATATATAAACATATCTTCCTGTAAGCAAATTATCTCCTATTGTAATACTATGACAAGCCGTTATATGACTATGTTCCCCTATATGACAATGATTACCAATATGGATAGAAGGCTTGTAATGAAAACCTGCAAATTCATCCCATGCTGTAAGTATGACTCCTCGGCCAAATCCAGTATTGTAACCGATACTAATATACTGTAACCCCTTAAGTTGATGAGGGTGATACAGATATCCATTGATATCTTTAAAACACCAATGGATGACAGAATTAAAAAATTTAGTCCATACCCGATCGGGCAGACTCAATATGCGGACAATAATTCTATATAGACTTGATATCATCTTACAATAATTATCAGTTGGAATTAGATTTTAATCCATGAATCACACATAATATCAGATTTCGAAAAGAACTCATTGATGGGATTAAAGAACTTTTTAGGACCAATCACTATCTTATCCGGATTCGGATTCAGCCAAGCCCCCCACCAGCTATAAGTACTATTACCTATAATGTTATGTTTGGCACATGACATCAATTGCATATCACGAAAATTACGCTTACCTGATACCTCATTCCAGTTAACTGAAATAAAATCCAAATCATGTATATTTTCTTTCACCCAATCCATGTTATCCGTAAAAACATAAAATACAGGATTTTCTACATGATCTTTCATATATTCAATAGCTTTATAATAATATTCCGGACTACATATGCCATCAGCCATTTCGCCTTGATGAAGATAATCTTTCCCTTTTCTAAAATGAATAGCTATAGAGTCCTCTTGAGACATTTTATTTGCTATTTCTATATTTTTCTTTTCATCAAAGGGAAGGAATGAAAACTGTCTGCGTATATCTTGTTCACAATGCATAAAATATTTCTCTGATTGCCAAAATCCTCGATATATGCAATTTTTTCTCGCAAGCTTTTCCATACCTTCTACATAAGAGTAAGAAGGTTCCATAATGTAAATTTCATCTCCAATGAGATTATGTAATTTACGCATGAAACTTTGATATTTTAAAACAAACCTGTTTCCTTTAGGGGGAAAGACCCATTTAAAATGACCGGCAGGCATTCTTTTTAATTCAATATTAGGAAAAGCATCCTGAAGTCGAACATCTTCACATGTCATTTGGAAGCGAGGTTTAAAATTTGTCTGATCAAAGAAAACATCTAATCCTTTGGCTATCAATCCTCTACCAAAAGCATAATGAAACATTTGATTTGCTAAACCTGCATTAATATTAACAGCTATCATATTGATTTCAGATATAAATGAGAATTTCTTACTTTTTAATCTTTAATTTTACAAAGAGCGCTTTGCGCATACCATCCGTCATACCCCAAAAGAAAATTACAAGTACTGAATTAATAATACTGGTAAATCCCACAATAAGAAAGCGCTCAAAACTTGGGACAAATAATGTAGATATGGCATAAGGAACAATAAACATTATCCCCCCTCCAACTAATACATTGAAATAGACTTTTATTACTATTTGTTTAATTGAAATTCTAGAATACTTATTAGCATAATAGATATTAATCAAATTCATATTAAACCAAAAAATAACACCTACGATATAAACACATATAGGCGAAAAACCTCTTAATAAAAAAACATATGAAACCGGAAACACCAACAAAATGATAGTCATACACAAAGATGGATACTTCATGTTTCCCGAAGCCTGCACAATCATGCCAACAGGATAGTTAACAGGCATTTCAGCAGTTTGGATTAGTATCAATTGAACAAAAATAGGAGTATAAGCTGGATAATCTCCCAGCCATATCTTAAGAACAAACTCAATCTCTATGAACAAAGGAATCGCTATTAAAAGATATAAATATTCAGCCAATCGGCTGTTGTTAATAACCAACCGATGTAGATTCTGAAAATCTTTTGATGCATATTGTTTGATAATTTGCGGGTTTATAGCTGTCTGAAAATTGGAAACGAAATTATATATCACAGTATTTATTTGCATCGAAATACCTCGTGCCGCATTTACAACAGTACCACCAAAAATATTTAAGAGAATATTCACACCCTGATTTGTGAAAAAGCCAAGACTTCCCCCTATCAAATTCCAACCACAATATGAAGACATTTCCTTAGCCAAAGCTTTATTCCAAGAAAACTTGAAACGACATTCCTCATATTTTTTCCTAGTATAGAAATTATAAATGGCAACAGAAGAAATATTCACTAACAAAATCGAGCCTCCATAGAGAATAAGCTTGTCAAATTGATAATATTGCAATACCAAAATCAACAACAATTTCATTGTAACATCATAAATAGACATATATGCATACATATTCATACGTTCATGCGCAATAAGCGAAGACTGAAACGGCACTTGAATCAACGAAACTATAAATCCCAATATCGTAAATTGATATACCCAAAAGGCTGCTACTTCGCGTCCTTCCGGTATATTCATTACATGTTTAAGGAACCACAATCCTATCGTTTCTGAAAAAATGAATATGATAATTGATAAAATTACATGAAGCAACAATGACATAGAAAATATTTCTTTCAGCTTCACTATATTATTTTCACCCAAAGCATAGGTTAAAAAACGTTGAGTTCCAACAGTTAATGCCGAACTCAACATCCCAAACATAGTCAAAATTCCACCTATGACATTGTACAATCCATAATCCGAAGCACCCAATACCTGCAGCACAATCCTTGAAGAATACAAAGATACCAGTATGGTAAGAAGCATTCGCACATAAAGGAAAAAGGTGTTTTTGGCTATTCTTTTATTTATATCTTGTTGTTGCATGAAATATAAATACTCAATCCCTTCCACCTAACTGAATATCAGCAAGGCAGAGAATTGAATATTTTAAAATTAACTTTGTAAGCATCCACCCCCTATGGCCATAATCCTTAACTCCAGTATTCACTGTTTTTTATGACAAAAAACATATTCAAAAAGAAATCTGTGCTGCTTGCCATTCTTTTGTTTTTAGGATTACAACACAAAGGCCTAAAATATCAGTAAGACAACCTAAAAGCAATCGGGTGCTTACTTGACGTATTTTATCCAAGACTGTCAACCGCTATTTCTAGTCTATCAATCTTGACAAATCATAATAAAGCAGAATCGTCTCTTTCGTTTCATCCATTGCCGACTGTTTATCCAAATACAAAAAATCGTTTTTGATATAAGAAGAAGCTGCCGGACAAAGAGCATCCACAGTAATAAATGAACAGCCTGTACGATTATTTACAGTAAACATGTCTTTTACAAAATTCAAGATATCACTGCCTATCCGACTATGTTGATATTTTAAGAATACTCCCAAACGCCCGATTTTCACAGCCGGGTAATTACTACGATGTTTGCTATGAGAAAACAAATCCTTTATTTTTCCGCCAAGTAGACTTATCACTATCAGGAATAGCTATTTTATCATTTGAAACGGAAAAATAGGCCAGATCTCCACATTATTTTTATAAAACGTAAGTAACAGAAAGAAGGCGCTTTAGGTAATCTTCTGACAAGCAAATTATCCGAATATCTTTATCCATACGAGTGCTAGAAATTAAAGGTCAGCAACGCCTTTATGCGCATAGCCCCCCCTCTTTCACCTTAGCTTTTTCTGCTGGGTGACCTTCTTTTTTTGCTGATTTCCGTAATGAAATCAATTGCAGCCTGCTCTTTCAAGGGAGGAGTAGGAGTTATCTGTTTTGCCATAAGTATGAGTTAATTTTGCAAGGAACATGATTTTTCATCATATATCCAAGCAAATTCAAATATTATTTTGCTCAATAATGCTTATTTCAATAAAAGATGAGCACAAGAACAGAAACTATCTTCACTCAACCTTCTCAAACGGAAAAGCGTGAAGATAACTCACAGCCACCGTCATATTCCCAAAAGCAAATACCAGCCGAGTATTGCGGTGCAAACGCATAATGCACCCCTCCTTCCCTCGGAAAACACCACCGGTAATGCGAATTCGTTGTTTCTTCTGAAGATAATCCTCCAAAGGACGGTTCATCAACTCGATATTATAAGGCATGGATTCGTACAAATAGATAAATTCCTCCATCTGGCTTTGAGGGATGACCGCCGCACGGTGCGTGTTATAGTCCGTCACCAAATACTGGCGAGGAAACATAGCAGACAAAATAAGTTCCAACTGATCCAAAGGAGCGCAGACAAACAGCCAGCCGTTGCCTTCGATTTCTTTCTCGTCCGTCAAAGCATTCAATTTCCGGGTGGAACCGGTGGCAAAGGCTTCTTTCACTACCCGGGCGGAATCACGACGGGCAGTATATTCCTCCTTAGTATAGGCGCATTGCTCGAAGCGTTTCCTGTGGTCCGTCGAAGTATAGGAAAATACCTTGAAACAAAAGTATCTTTCTTCTGCTTCACCTGACGGCTTACGAAGTTTTACGGACTTCCTGCCACTAAAAACGCCGATATAGCGCTTCAATTCTTTGTTAGGCAGATACAGATAATACCAATTGAGTTCAGGATGTTCCTTCCCTATTCCCGCCAATGGCGTGACTCCCTTATTTGACCCCTGGTCTGAGACGGAAGCGATTGAACTGCAGAGCAGTAACTTAGGCGCTTCGCTCGCTATGTTTTGATTATTATAAGAGAGTGCTTCGGTTGCAAGCTCCATAGGACTTTTTATTTCCATCAAAACATCATAATTAAATTATTCTTCTAAAAAATGAGGCTCGAATAAGCCATCAATTTTCGTTTTTTTGTTGGGGTTCTCTTAGTAAGAGAACCCCAAGTTTACTTAAATGCCTGATAGAGTGTCCTATAGTTATAACCTTTCATATTATTTTTGCAAACAATTGTCATTTATAAGCATACTTTGGAATACTTTTTTAATGCGGAATTTTCTGTATTAAGGAATTATAGCTATCTTTGCAGCAAAATGGGGTTCTCTTACTAAGAGAACTCCATTTTTTATTAAAGGCTTAAAAAGGGAAAAATCTTATTTTCAACACATTATATTATTTATACAATCAGAATCAATTTTCCTCTCACAATAATTATGGGAACTAAAAATGCTCAAAAAGAAAGAGGCTTCCGTTTCCGGTCGCCTCTCTTTTCTTTTCGGATAAACGCTTTTATCCGTAAGTGTACTGACTTTCACAAGCAAATACTAACTATTAATCTTAAATCTATTACTATGAAAAACACATTATATTAACATTTGAATCGCGTAGATTGTTCAACAAAATGAGATTAAAAGAGTGTTAAATATATAACAAAGGGAGGTCCAATTGTTTTTTAATGCAAGAAAAACGATTAAGTCTGATAAAAGTAAAAGAAACGGAAATACAAAAGATGTATCGTGATTTCACATAATCGTGACATAAGTAAAATACAATATAGATTATACAAAAACACACTACAAAAGAGAAAGGATGCCATCAGGGCACCCTTTCTCATCGCTCATTTGTAACTATAGAGAGTTAGACTCTCCTTAAAAACGCTGTAAAATTAATAAAATAATTTTAGACGCAAAATTAGTTTTGTAGAAAAATTCAAAAGGTTTTCAAAGTTTATCAGTATTGATCTGCCATAATGAACTGGTACGATAATTTATATTGGTTTTAAATGATATTCCTTATAAATGAATTACTAACCACGGATATCTTATATTCCATTATTCATATTTCAATGACCGAGCGGGTTTACTATAAACAACCTTTATGGTTTGTCCTGCTACAGTCAGAAAAGAAATCAACAACATCAAGACCACAGGAAGCAGAAAGAACCACACTTTCAATTCTGTTCGGAACGGATAATGAGCCAACCATGCATTCATGCTGCCCCATGCCACAGGCAACGCAATCAGAATAGCGATAATAATAGGAATAAAGAAACCTTTACCCAACTGATAAAACAGATTCCAACGAGATGCCCCCAATACTTTCCGGATACCCATCTCCTTGGTACGGACGGCACAAGAGAACATAACCAACACCCATAAACCTAAGCAGGAGATAAAAATAGCCAATCCGGTAAAACCTCCCATCAATACGCCGAAAGCCTCATCCTGACGGTACTGCCGGTCATAGAACTGGTCGAGGAAGAAATAATCAAAACTGGAATCCGCAAAGTAATTATTCCATATTTCTCCTATCTGTGATACTAATTCCGAAGGATCACCCGGTTTCATCACAACCGAAATATAACGCTGAGGAATCCATTCAATCTTATCTTTATGGAAAAGCATTACCCCTGTATAACCTTTATTCAACGCTTGCTGATGATAATCCTTCACTACCCCGATTACCTGCATGGGCTCTCCTAGCGTTTCAACAGCTATTTCCTCACCAATGGCATCATCATTATCCACATATCCTAACATACGGGCAGCCGTTTCGTTGATAACCAATTTATTCACATCGTCCCCATATTCCTCGGAAAAACCCCGTCCGGCTACCACTTCCAGTCCGTATGCATCTATATAATCAGGGTCACAACTCAGCATCTCGTACAACCGGTTTTGCTTCAACGCATCATGTGCCCGATGATTGGACAGGAACATGGCCACCTCTTCACCCGGTACCGCCCCGGAACAAGTTACTTTCGACGCCAATGGCAATTTCTTGATAGCTCTCCGCATAGACTCCATCTTTGTTTTCATACCCTCAGTAGGCCCGGGAAACTTGATTACCAAAATCTGGTCAGTCTTTACTCCCAAAGACTGCCGACGCATATAGCTGAGTTGTGCAAACACAATTAATGTACTACAAAGCAATATCATGGATGCCGTATATTGCACTATGACCAATATTTTACGTGTATTTTCTCCGGAACGGCTATTTTGGAATTTACCTTTCAGTAAAACAATCGGCTTCTTACGCAACAATGCGCGGGCAGGATAGTAACCGGAAATATAAATACCGACTATAAAAAGCAATAGAACCCCGCCCCCCCAATATTCCGTAAACCATACAGAGAAAGTAATAGTACGTCCTACCAACTGATTGAAGGAAGGAAGTAATAGTTCGATCAATCCTAACGCAATGATAAAAGCGATCAAATTCATTACAAATGCTTCAAATAGAAACTGACCAACAAGCTGTTTCGGGAAAGCTCCCACTACCCTGCGCACTCCTACCTCTTTGGCACGCTCCATAGAACGGGCAACTGTCAGATTTATATAATTGATCCAAGCAATAATCAAAATAGCAATAGCTCCGAAAATCAATGCGATGATGGCCGAATGGTTCCCTTTCAACTCGGCCTCATAACCTAATTGAGGATTGAGATGAATCTTCTCCAATGGCTCCAACCGCACCCCCCAAGTCTTGTTTTTCAATGCCTCTTCAGTTTTATACTTCTCGGCCAATTGAGGAAAAGCACGTTCTATCTCTTCTTTGCGCTCGGGCGAATCCAGCAATACATATGTATAGGCTTCATGTTTGTACCAATATTCCTGTACCCATTTAGGTAAGGTGGCATATGATAAAAGAAAATTATAATGTATATGCGAATTAGAAGGCATTTCTTTCATGATTCCAGTTACCTCACAAGACACCTTCCCCATATTGCTGTTAAAAATAAGTATCTTCCCGACAGGGTCTTCATCTCTGAAATATTTGCGGGCAATCCGTTCCGTAATCACTACCTGACATGGCATGGAAAGACAAGAAGCGCGGTCACCTTTCAACAATTCAAAATCAAACAAACGGAAAAAGCCAGGATCAGCGTATGCTATCCCATTCTCGCGCAGACATAATTCGCCATATTTTACCAATTGCTCCGGTTGGATAATACATCCTACACGGGTATAATCCTCAATTCCCGCCAGATTTTCCTGCATGGCCGAACCATATCCGAATGAACTGGTCGCCCAATCATCCGTCAGAACTTCCCCCTCATGAAAAGTACTTTGCACACGATAAATCCGTTCACTCTTACTATGCATTTTGTCAAAACTAAATTCAAAAGCAACGTAAGTAAATATCAATAAAGCTGATGCCATGCCTACAGCCAAGCCAAAAATATTGATGAAGCTGAAACCTTTCCTCTTCATCAGATTACGCCAAACGCTATTCCAATAATTTTGTATAATCATAAAATTTCAATTTTGCTGTCAGATTCCATAGGGCGGTTACGATTCTCGACAATAATTTTACCATCCAGCAAACGGATTATACGATGTGCATAAGCAGCATCACGCTGTGAATGGGTAACAATGATGATGGTGGTCCCCTGTTTGTTCAGTGTACTAAGCAGTTCCATAACCTCCACCCCATTGGTAGAGTCCAAATTACCTGTCGGCTCATCCGCCAGCAAAAGCCTGGCATTGGTAACTACGGCACGGGCTATGGCCACACGTTGCTGCTGTCCACCTGATAACTGTTGTGGCAGATGATTGGCGCGATGCAGCATATTCACTTTTTCAAGCACTTCTTTTACCCGCCTGTTACGTTCTGTCGGCTTTATATTAAGATACACCAATGGGAGCTCAACATTCTCATATACAGTCAGTTTATCAATCAAATTAAAGCTTTGGAAGATGAAACCGATATTTCCTTTTCGGAGAGCGGTCAGTTGGTTTTCATTCATTTTATCCACTCGCTTTCCTTCAAAGAGATAGGAGCCCGAAGTAGGGGTATCTAATGTTCCAAGTATATTCAACAAGGTAGATTTTCCACAACCGGACGGCCCCATGATAGCGACAAATTCTCCCTTTTCAATCTCGAAAGTTACTTCATTCAATGCTTTGGTCTGCACTTCCTCGGTGCTGAACAACATAGAGAGGTTTTCTACTTTAATCATTCTTACGTGTTTTTTATTCGTTTAAAATCAGTTTCTCATTATCTCCAAACAGCTCGTAACCGGAAATAATAACTTTCTCACCGGAAGCCAGCCCGTCAGTCACTTCATAAAACTGAGGATTCTGCCTGCCAATCTTGATAGGACGTCTGACGGCAAATTTACCACTTTCATCCACAACATATATCCATCGTCCTCCGGTAATTTGAAAAAAACCTCCCCGAGGAATCAGAACAGCTTTGACAGGATCCCCCAACTGAAGATTGATATGATAAGTTTGTCCCGCCCGAATGTTTTCGGGACGCCCTGTCGTGAAACGGAAATCCGTACGAAACTGCCCGTCTTTCACTTCAGGATACACTTTGGTTACTTCCAACTTATAATTTTCTCCATCACGGGTAAAGTCAGCGGGAAGCTCTTGAACGACACGCTCCACATAATGCTCATCAATTAATGCCTGTACCTTCAGATCAGCAGTAATAATCTGACCGATATGTTCCCCGGCAGAAATGGATTGCCCGATTTGTGCTTCAAGATTACCCACTTGCCCGTCTATAGGAGCTTTCACTTTCAGGTTTTCAAGACGTTCTCGTACCAATGCCAAACTTCGTTTCATATTCATTATATTCTCGTCCAAACTGCTTATCTGAGTCAAACGAAACAAACTATCTTGACGGATCCGCTCATCCAATACCGACAATTGTTCTTTTACCGCTTCATATTCCTCCGTAGCTTGGAGATAGTCCTCCCTCGCTATCAATTGCCCCTCCATCAGCCGATTGTATTGTCCGTAACGACGTTTCTTTATAATGAATTCTTTCTGAATACCGATACGATCCTGCTTCAGACTCAACCGTTCCTGCTCCATACTTATACGAGTATTACGCAACTCGTTTTCCTGATAAGCCAGATCTGCTTCACTTTGCATGATACCGATATTCAGCAGAGGATTACTCAGGCGCAGAATCACATCCCCTTTCTTTACCATCGCTCCCTCTTCATGAAGACGTTCCTCCACTCTTCCGCCTTCTATAGCATCGAGGTAAATCATGCGGCTGGGAAGTACTTGTCCAATTACACGGACATAATCATTAAACTCATTTTCTGTAACTGTAGCGATAGTGATACGGCTCTTGTCAATGGTCATGGAGGAACCGGTATCACGAAAAATAAAATAAAAAACGAATACCAATATGAATAATACTCCCGCACCTCCATAAATCCGCCTGGGAGTAAAACGCTTTTTACGTTCAATTAGTGTGTCCATATTTTTTAATGGTTAATAAAACTTCCTGTCCGATAATACATAGTTAGTCGCGATGTCAGTTCGTACTGCAAACGCACTCTTATTTTTTCCGCTTTAGCGACAAGCAGGCGATTTCGTGCTTCCATCAACTGAAACACGGAAACAAGCCCTTCCTCCCACTTCCGTTCCGTTTCTTTCAGCACTTGCGTTTCTGCTTTTACCTGCAGGGAAGCCTGTCGATGCTCTTCCCATCCCGAATGTAATGAAAGTACAATTCGTTCCGTTTCATTACGTAAATGTAACTTCTCTTCCTCTATGCTGTTCCGCACCCGTTGCAAGTTCAATTTCTTCTTCCTTATTCCGGCATTCCGATCTAATCCGCTAAGAATAGGGAATGAAATACCTACTCCTATATATTTATTCCAATGGTCACGCAATTGATGTAACGAGAACAAGGAATTATAAAAATCAGATCCCCATGAGAAACGGGCGAAGATAGTCGGGCTGAACTGTCCAAGGGTCACAGCATACTCCTTACGGGCAGCGCGTTCCCACATTTCCATCCGTTTATAATCCGGCAGTACGTGTACGGACCGTAAATAGACTTCTTCTACCTCTACTTGAGGCATTAACAAGAGCGTATCCTCACTGACTGATAAAGAAACAGACAAAATATCGCCCTCTTTCATACCCAGTATTTCCTTTAAATAAAGAAAGGACATCTGACGATTTTTTTCATACATACGCTCTCTGAACACATCTCCTTGATGACGCGCTTTTACTTCCTGCAAGTCCGAAAGCGATTTCAACCCTAGTTCTACAAAAGCTTCCGTCTGTTTCAGATAACGTTCTCCCAAACGAAGCTGTTCAGCTGCCAGTTCTGAAAGCTTTTTATCCAATACCGCTTTATAATAAGCCTCAGCTACCCGATAAGCCAAATCATTTTTCTTTGCCAGATGATCCCACTCCTTCTCTTTTTTAGTCCAATGCGTATATCGCAAACGATTGATCCGGGCAAATCCTTCGAATAAAGAAAGAGTTATATCCATTCCTATAGTTCCTTGATTATATGAATCGGCTGTATATCCATTAGTATCCGGATCGACAGAACGTCCGATATGCCTGCCCACTTCCGCCTGTACTGAAACATAAGGAAGAAATTTACCCATAGCAGCCACATAGTCTGTTCGTGCTTCCTTTACGTCTATTTGGACATTCTTGAAACCTGGATTATGTTTCCAAGCATAACGTATGCAATCGTCCAGTGTACTTTGCCCACATACAGGCAAAGACAGACCGGACAACAAACACACAATTATCAAGTTATTTCTCATTGCATTTTAATTTAAACACAGAATAGGACGCAAACGATATGCCAAGAAGAACATAACATTAATAATCAACCAGTTACAAAATAAAATATAAATTAGCTGTCCAAATTTTAGACGGTATAACGTCCAAATTATAAACACTATAAAACCAGAACGAACCAAGGAAGATACTGGAACGCTGACAACACGGACTGAAGACACATTCCAATGTCAAGTCACCGTTATGATAAATAAAAGCATTACAGAAAATAATAAAAAACGTCCAATAATTGGACGCCTCATTTGCAGAAACAATCAAAAGCAGATACCTTTAGCCTCTGAAAGCAAAAATGAGATGGAAAAAGGAACGATTTTAATAGTAGATGATAATAAAGGAGTATTGGCCTCACTGGAATTATTACTGGAAACGGAGTTCAGCGAAATAAAGACAGCCCATCATCCGAATCAAATCATATCTATCATAAATACCTCTCCGATAGATGTGATTATTCTTGATATGAATTTCTCGGCAGGAATCAATAACGGCAACGAAGGGTTATATTGGCTGAAACGAATCCGTGAGATAGCTCCTGCACTACCCGTAGTCATGCTTACAGCATACGGGGATGTAGAACTGGCAGTAAAGGCTTTAAAGAATGATGCAACTGATTTTTTGTTGAAACCTTGGGATAACCGGACCTTAGTGCGCAAAATAAAAGATGCTTTTGGAAGCGGTAAGAAAAGGAAAAACAGAATCCCCGATAGAAACAAATCACCGATGATTGTGGGAACATCCCCTGCCATGCAGCAGTTAATGAAGATAGTAGTGAAAGTGGCACGCACAGATGCCAATATATTGATTACCGGAGAAAACGGAACAGGAAAAGAAATGCTGGCACAGGAAATACACCGGCTTTCCACACGAAAGGAACATTCTATGGTAACGGTAGATATGGGAGCAATCAGTGAATCTTTATTCGAAAGTGAACTGTTCGGGCATGAGCGCGGTTCTTTTACCGATGCCTACGAGAGCCGGCCGGGAAAGTTTGAAGCGGCATCCGGCAGTTCCCTGTTTATGGATGAAATAGGAAATCTCCCTTTAGCCATGCAGGCAAAGTTGCTCACCGTATTACAAAACCGAAAAATTACACGCATCGGCAGTAATAAAGTAATCCCAGTGGATATCCGGCTGCTTTCAGCTACCAACAAGAATATTCAGGATATGGTGGATTCCGGGACTTTCCGTGAGGATTTATTGTACAGACTGAATACTATTCATCTGGAAATCCCGCCTTTACGCGAACGGAGGGAAGATATACATTTGTTCATTGATTATTTTATGCAGCGCTATGCTGCTAAATACGAAAAAAAAGAAATCTTCCTGCATGAACATGCTTTAGAGAAATTATGTTCTTATCATTGGCCGGGAAATATCCGGGAATTGCAACATACCATCGAGAAAGCAGTTATTTTATGTGAAGGAGATGTAATCCGTTCCAAAGACATTTTCGTAAAACAAACCTGGAGTCCACAATTCTCCACTACCGTTCCTAATCTGGAAGAAGTAGAACGCCAGGCCATAGAAACAGCCATCCGTCAAAACGATGGAAATCTGACAGCAACAGCCGAACAGTTAGGCATCAGTCGCCAGACACTTTACAATAAAATAAAACGCTTTAAGCTCTGATGACCATGGTATTCAGCAAACATCTATATATGGTTATCCTAAGCTACATCTTATTAATAATTGCTGTAGCCGGAGCTGGTATCGCACTTATTATTACACATACCGCCCTTATTCTAGGCTGTCTTTTCTTGATTATTTCACTTTTTTTTATCAGAGCTTTGGTAAAACAATTGAATAAATTCAATGCCAAAATAAGAATATTCTTGGATGCGATGGAAGATAAAGAGAGCATGATACTGTTCAACGAGCAATCGGCAGATAAAGAAATGAATGCACTTAGCCATTCACTAAACCGAATCAATGAATTGCTTGCCACAACGAAATCGCAAAGCCGGGTACAAGAGAACTTTTATCACTCTTTACTGGAAGAAGTACCAAATGGAGTGCTAGCGTGGAACTCCGAAAAAAGAGTTCTGTTTGTAAATGGTGCAGCCTTACGTTTGCTGGGAGTTGAGTCAATCATATTCCTCCGCCAATTGGAAGAGCAATATCCGATCTTGAAAGATTTCATAACCCATGGAAATGTGGAAAATTCCTTTCTTTTACAATCTAACTCAAAAAAACAACTGTCACTATCCATGAACCGGATGAAACTAAATTCAGAAACGATTACCCTGTTGGCTATCAAAGATATCAGTAATGAACTGAACGAGAAAGAAAGTGAGTCATGGAACAAACTTACCCGGGTGCTTACTCATGAAATTATGAATACCATTGCTCCTATTGTTTCTCTGTCTCAAACACTTTCATTGCGCCCCGGTACGGACGAGAAAGTAATACGAGGACTTGGAGTGATTCGTGAACAAAGCGAAAGACTGATGGAATTCACAGAATCATATCGACGCTTATCGTATATGCCGGAACCGAAAAAGAAGCGATTCTCACTGACCAATTCATTGCACAATCTAGGTCTGTTACTACAATCTGATTTTGAAAATGCTCATATCCATTTCATTCTGCGTAGCACCCCCTCTGATATATATATTGAGGGCGATGAGAAGCAACTCTCTCAAGTTTTTTTAAATCTGCTGAAAAACAGTATGCAATCATTGGAAGGAAAAACAGACGGACAAATAGAAGTAACACTGGAAGTAACAAACAAACTTTATATAAGACTACTTGACAATGGACGGGGAATCCCTATGGAATTGCAAGAAAAAATATTCGTTCCTTTCTTTACCACAAAAACAGAAGGAACTGGTATCGGGCTTAGTCTGTGCCGGCAGATTATAAAAAGACATGGGGGCAATTTCTATTTACAGGAAAGCAGACAAGGAAAAACTATATTTGTTATAGAATGGCCCGTAGCTTCTTTTATTTTGAAATAACAAAGTTCATTACAGGATCACTCTGATTAACACAGGTTATTCTTAAAAGTAAGGCGGAAATATAAAATAATAACCACTTATCTATAAACCAGCGTTAACCTGAGTAATCCGTAATGAAACATTTTTTTATTTCTTTATCTTCAGTTCATAAAGGTCATGCCTGCGGTCACGCAAATTGCGCACACTGCCATACGTATGCAATTCATTCAACAGATTCAGATCAACATCCGAAACTAAAATCATTTCGGTATTCGGAGTCGCCTCGGCCCGTTTGCCATCAGTTGGGAAAGCGAAATCACACGGAGTAAACACTCCAGACTGTGCATACTGAATATCCATATTGTGCACACGCGGCAAATTTCCCACACTACCGGCTATAACGACAAAACATTCATTCTCGATTGCCCGTGCCTGAGCACAAACACGTACACGGGAATAGCCGTTCTGAGTATCGGTGAGGAATGGAACAAACAGAATCTGCATTCCCTGATCGGCCATGATACGAGAAAGCTCGGGAAATTCCACATCATAACAAATCAAGATACCAATTTTAGCACAATCCGTATCAAAAGTCTGCACCATCTTACCGCCCGAGAGGCCCCAACTCTTTATCTCATCGGGAGTGACATGTACCTTTTCATACATTTCGTATGAGCCGTCACGCCGTACTAAAAAACCAACATTATAAAGCCCTCCGTCCTCTTTTACGTATGGCATACTACCCGTAATGATATTAATATTATAACTGATAGCCAAATTGATAAAACGGTCGCGAACCTCTTCGGTATATTGTGCCAAACCACGAATGCTCTGGGCTTCTCCCAAATGATTGAACTTGGCCATCAACGGCGCATTGAAATATTCCGGAAAAAGAACAAAATCACTCTTATAATCGGAAACGGCATCTACGAAAAACTCAACCTGCTCAAATACATCATCCAATGTTTTATAAGGGCGCATCTGCCATTGCACTAACCCTACACGTACAGTGGTTTTCTTATCCACATAATCCTGCGTAGGCTCCTGATAATAAATATTATCCCATTGCAACAAAGTGGCACAATGCTTGGATTCTTCGTCATTGGGAAGATAATTCTTCATGACACGACGCACATGAAAATCATTGGAAAGCTGAAATGTCAATACCGGATCATAAATCTCACGGGAACGCACCTTATCCAAATATTCCTTAGGACGCATCGTATCCGCATACTTATAATAATTAGGAATACGACCACCGAACATGATCGCTTTCAGATTCAGTTTCTCGCATAATTCTTTCCGGTACTCATACATACGGCGTGCCAGACGCAAACCGCGATAATCCGGATGGATAAACACCTCGATACCATACAAAATATTCCCTTCCGGATTATGCGTACAGAAAGTTTCATTACCAGTTACTTTGGCATAGGTATGATCTCCCTTTACCATATCATAGTCTACAATAATAGAAAGAGCACATCCCACTATCTTATCGTCTACCACCGTTACTACTTGTCCTTCCGGAAAAATCCGGATAAGCGTTTCTATTTGCTCGTGTGTCCAAAACACATCCTTATCCGCATACACCCGCTTGAATGATTGTGATAATTGGATGTAATCTTCGATCTGTAAATTCCGGACCTCTACTTTATTAATTTTATGCATCGGTTCCATAATGATTCTCTTATTTATATTTTAAAACAGCGGTGCAAAGGTAGGACAAATTATAAAACGATGTTCTCCCAAACAGAAAAAGATAAAGAGAATATCACTCAGTATGAAAGAAAATATCTATGAACTTTTCATAGGATTTTCAGAAAACTTTTTGTTATCTTTGGAAAGTTAACCAAATAACAAACAAAAAACAACCAATTTTGCTATGAATAAAGAATTAATAATGAACCCCAACCAATTGGTGGCATTTCTAGAAAAACCTTGTGCAGAGTTTACCAAAGAAGACATAAAACGATACATTCAACAGAATGGCATCCGTATGGTCAACTTTATGTATCCCGCCGGAGACGGACGACTGAAGACATTGAATTTCGTTATCAACAACCAAGCATATCTAGATGCTATCTTGACTTGTGGAGAACGTGTGGACGGTTCCAGCCTGTTTCCATTCATTGAGGCGGGCAGCAGTGATCTGTATGTAATTCCCCGATTCCGGACGGCTTTTTTGGACCCGTTTGCCGAGATACCTACACTTTCCATGCTTTGCTCTTTCTTTAACAAGGATGGAGAGCCATTGGAAAGTTCCCCCGAACATACCTTACACAAAGCATGCAAGGCATTCAATGAAGTAACCGGCATGGAATTTCAGGCTATGGGGGAATTAGAGTACTATGTAATTGCTCCGGATACAAATATGTTCGAGGCTACAGATCAGAAAGGCTATCATGAATCAGCACCATATGCCAAGTTCAATGATTTCCGTACCCAGTGCATGGCCTACATTGCACAAGCAGGCGGACAAATAAAATATGGACATTCCGAAGTAGGTAATTTTACATTGAATGGCATGATATATGAACAGAATGAAATAGAATTCCTGCCTGTCAATGCCGAAGATGCGGCAGACCAATTGATGATCGCCAAATGGATTATACGTAATCTGGCCTATAAACATGGTTATAACATTACTTTCGCACCTAAAATAACTACAGGAAAAGCTGGTTCCGGATTGCATATCCACATGCGTATCATGAAAGATGGACAAAACCAGATGTTGAAAGAAGGTGTTTTATCAGAAACAGCACGCAAAGCTATTGCTGGCATGATGGAACTTGCTCCATCCATCACCGCATTCGGTAATACCAATCCTACTTCTTATTTCCGCCTGGTTCCCCATCAGGAAGCGCCAACTAATATTTGCTGGGGTGACCGCAACCGTTCAGTATTGGTACGCGTACCTCTAGGATGGGCAGCTAAAACAGACATGTGCATGACTGCCAATCCACTGGAAACAGAAAGCCATTATGATACCACACAAAAACAGACAGTGGAAATGCGGTCACCGGACGGTTCGGCCGATCTCTACCAACTGATAGCAGGATTAGCTGTAGCCTGTCGCCATGGATTTGAAATAGAAAATGCACTGGACATTGCAGAAAAAACTTACGTAAACGTCAATATCCATCAGAAAGAAAATGCAGACAAACTGAAGGCATTAGCCCAGCTTCCCGATAGCTGTGCAGCTTCCGCAACCTGTTTGCAACAACAGCGCGAAATATTCCAAAAACATAATGTGTTCAGCCCCACTATGATTGATGGAATCATCAGCAAATTAACCAGTTATAACGATCTGACCTTACGTAACGACTTAAAAGATAATCCGGAAGGGATGTTGGCATTGGTCAATAAATATTTCCATTGCGGATAATTTGACTAAAACAGCGGGAGGAGGGTATATCAATATTTTGATTTGACCTTCTTCCGTTTTCTAACATTTACACCATGATAAATAAAAAAGACCAATGTACTTCTACACTGATCTTTTCTCTTGAGCGGAAAACGAGACTCGAACTCGCGACCCTAACCTTGGCAAGGTTATGCTCTACCAACTGAGCTATTTCCGCAAACCTCTAACATGGTGCCCAGAACAGGACTCGAACCTGCATGCCTCTCGACACACGCACCTGAAACGTGCGCGTCTACCATTCCGCCACCTGGGCATTCTGTGTAACACTCTTGTCACAACGCACAAGATTTTATTTATGTGAGCGGAAAACGAGACTCGAACTCGCGACCCTAACCTTGGCAAGGTTATGCTCTACCAACTGAGCTATTTCCGCAAATATCTTCTCTTCGTGAAGGAAATGAGACTCGAACTCACACGACATAATTGTCACCACCCCCTCAAAGTGGCGCGTCTACCAATTCCGCCATTCCTCCAGAAACGAAAACCTCGTGTGTAGTGCCCAGAACAGGACTCGAACCTGCATGCCTCTCGACACACGCACCTGAAACGTGCGCGTCTACCATTCCGCCACCTGGGCATTCTGTGTAACACTCTTGTCACAACGCACAAGATTTTATTTATGTGAGCGGAAAACGAGACTCGAACTCGCGACCCTAACCTTGGCAAGGTTATGCTCTACCAACTGAGCTATTTCCGCAATTTCCGCTTTCGGTTTTAACTATTTCCCAGCTGTTTCCCGATTGCGGATGCAAAGGTAGTGCTTTTTTCTAAACTTCCAAAAATTTTCTATACTTTTTATAGTACTTTTATTACATTATTTCATCAAACTCCTCATAGTCAATATAAAACAAAAGTTTTTTTTACTTACTATCAAGACATACGGTCACGATAATCCTCATATCGGAAGTCTTTATATACTTCCAATGTATTATCTGTATGCCAAATAGCAATAGAAGGGTGATGGATTCCATTAAACATGTTTGTTTTTACCATAGTGTAATGAATCATATCTTCCAAAACAATGCGTTCTCCTATCTGTAACGGATGGTCAAAACACCAGCTACCCATATAGTCGCCACTTAAGCAACTGTTTCCACCCAAACGGTAAACATTCTCTTCCGTTAAAGCTGTTTTTATCGCATCGACTGGTAAAGTTTTGGCACCACGCACTGCCGGCTGATAAGGCATTTCAAGACAGTCGGGCATGTGACAAGTAAAGCTAACGTCCAAAATCGCGGTTTTTATCCCCCGGTTTTCCACTATATCGACAACAGAAGCTACCAAAGGTCCGGTCTGCCAAGTAAAAGCCGAACCCGGTTCTAAAATAATCTCCAAATGAGGATAACGGGCTTTCAAGTTTTTTAATAAAGAAATAAGATGCTCCGTATCATAATCTTTACGTGTCATCAAGTGTCCCCCTCCCAAATTCAACCATTTTATTTGTGGGAACCAAGAAGCAAACTTCTCTTCTATGTGCTGCAAAGTATGCTCTAATTCATAAGAACTGGATTCACAATGACAATGACAATGGAAGCCCTCGATGCCCTCCGGTAAAGTTTCAGGAAGCAAATCGGCCGTCACCCCAAAACGCGTACCGGGAGCACAAGGATTATAAAGTTCCACCTCTACTTCCGAATATTCAGGATTGATGCGGATACCACAGGTTATCTTTTCTCCAAAGGCCTCAACCATAGGATAAAAACGCCGGAACTGACTGAAAGAATTAAAGGTTATATGACTGCTGCATCGCATGATAACCGGAAAATCAGTATCCGTATACGCCGGAGAATAAGTATGGGCCTTACTGCCAAATTCTTCATACGCCAAACGGGCTTCATATACGGAACTGGCTGTAGTATAACGAATGTATTCCCTGAAAATGGGGAATGATTTCCACATGGCAAAAGACTTGAAAGCCAAGATGATCTCAACTCCGGCTCGGTCTGCCACACTCTTTATCAAACTCAGATTCTTTCTGAGCAATGCTTCATCCATTACATAGCATGGAGAAGGTACTTTATGGATATCTATCATTTTTGTATCAGAATTCTATTAAAATATTTATTCTATTCCACAACTTTGAATCGGGCAAATTTCAGTAATAATTGTTTTTCTCCGGCATTCCGGAAACGGACAGTCGCTTTGCTGTTCTCACCAATTCCTTCCACCTTTATCACATCGCCTATTCCAAAACGCTCATGCTCTATCACCTGCCCTGCCTGTACATTCACCGGCAAGTTTCTCGCTGCGGACGGCTTTGAGACCGTTTCCGGACCAACCTTGGTCAAATTACGTGGTATACTGGGACGAATAATCTCAACTTTCGGTCTTTCTCCAACTAAAAATGTTTTCTGACCACCAGAGATGTTCGATGAAGAACGCCCGTAAGAAGACTGAGAAGCAGGTTCGTCAAACAAGGAACGAGCCGCACGTTCATTTTGCTCACGACAGAAACGGCTGGCTCTCTCGTCTATTCTCCGGGCCATCTGTTCCTCCTGAGGCAACTTCAGGAAATGTACATCAATATCTTTCAAGAAACGGCTAGGGCTACTGAACTCCATCTTTCCATATTTAAACCGACTCTTGGCAAAAGACAAATAGCAATGCTCTTCGGCACGTGTAATCGCCACATAAAACAAGCGGCGCTCCTCTTCCAGCTCCTTATACGAATTGAGTGACAAAGCACTGGGAAACAAGTTCTCTTCCATCCCAACTACAAAGACGTTTTTAAACTCCAAGCCTTTAGCAGAGTGAATGGTCATCAAGGTAATCTTCTCGGCATCCCCCTCTTTCTCGTTATCCTGGTCTGTCAACAGAGAAACCTCCGACAGAAAATCCGTCAACAGGATGTTTTCATTCCCTTCTTCTTCACGGGTTGCACAAAAATCGTGCATACCGTTTATCAATTCTTCAATATTCTCCTGACGGCTCAGATTTTCAGGATCATTGCTCTGATAAATCTCATTCATAATGCCGGACTGACGAACAATCATTGTTCCCAATTCGTATGCATTCTTCTTCGGGACCTCCACTATAAAACTTTCTACCAGTTCACGAAACCCCTGTAATTTAGTATGCATACCCTTGTTAATATTCAAGCCGTATGCCAACGGCTCTTCCAAAACCATCCAAAGACTGACATGATGCTGTGCAGCCGCATCAATGACCTTGTTCAACGTAGTATCCCCGATTCCTCGCGCCGGATAATTCAACACCCGCTTAAAAGCCTCCTCATCATTCGGATTTACCGCCAGACGGAAGTAAGATATAACGTCTTTAATCTCCTTGCGTTGATAAAAAGAAAGTCCTCCGTAAATCTTATAAGGTAGAGCACGCTTCCGCAAAGCCTCCTCAAAAATACGGCTCTGAGCATTTGTACGGTATAAAATAGCAAAATCATTATAAGAATAATGTTCCCGCGAACGCAGTTTCACAATCTGGTTGGCAACAATCTCCCCTTCCTCCACATCACTGTAGGCATTGAAAACTCCGATAGGCTCCCCTTTCGCTTTTTCCGAAAATACCTCCTTCCTTATCTGCTCGCTATTTTTCTCTATCAAACTGTTTGCCGCGCATACAATGGTCTGGGTAGAACGATAGTTCTGCTCCAATTTAAAAAGCTTGGCTCCCTTATACAGCTGAGTAAATTTCAATATATTGTCAATATTAGCCCCTCGGAAGGAATAAATACTTTGTGCATCATCCCCCACTACGCATACACGCTGATGTTCTTGGGTAAGCTGAAGCACAATGCTGTGTTGCGCAAAATTAGTATCCTGATACTCATCCACCAGCACATAACGGAACTGCTCCGCATACTTACGGCAAATTTCGGGATGATCGCGGAATAACATATAAGTATAAACCAACAAATCATCAAAATCCATCGCATCGCTTTGGCGACAACGTTCCCAATATCGTCGGTAAATATCACGGGTAGCGGGTACTTTGGCATTCAGATCATACTGATAAAGCTCTGCGTTCGAAACATATGCATCGGGAAAAACCAAGTGGTTTTTCGCATTGCTGATACGCGCCTGTATCACCCCCGGTTTATAGGTTTTATCATCCAATTGCATTTCTTTTACAATAGACTTGATCAAACTCTTCGAATCTGAAGAATCATAGATGGTAAAATTGGAGGTAAAGCCGACAGCCTGTGCCTCACACCGCAGGATACGCGAAAAAATGGAATGGAACGTTCCCATCCATAAATAGCGTGCCTGATCGCCCACCTGACGGGCTATACGCTCTTTCATTTCACGAGCAGCCTTATTGGTAAAAGTCAATGCCAGAATAGACCAAGGAGTATATCCCCGTTCCAGTAAATAAGCTATTTTATAAGTCAGTACGCGTGTCTTCCCCGAACCTGCTCCGGCTATCACCAAAGAGGGACCTTCGTTGTAAAGCACCGCATTGCGCTGACTTTCATTCAATTCTTCTAAATAGTTCGTCATAAATTTCACCTTTCGCCCGCAAAGATAGAGAAAGTTTGAGTTTATCAGAACAATTCTATGCTCAATAATGTTATTATGATAGAAGTTTAATTAAAACCTCGACTAAAAATGAATATATTATTAACCACTTTAATTTCATTAGTTATGACTTACGAAATGCCCAAACTCCCGTATGCAAACAACGGACTCGAACCTGTAATCAGTCAGGCTACTATAGACTACCATTATGGCAAGCACTTACAAACATACGTAAACAATTTGAACTCTTTGGTTCCGAGTACAGAATTTGAAGGAAAGACCGTAGAGGAAATTGTTGCATCAGCTCCCGACGGAGCGATATTCAACAACGCCGGACAAGTATTGAACCATACATTATATTTCCTTCAGTTCACCCCCAAACCCAACAAGCATGAACCGTCCGGCAAATTGGCAGAAGCCATCAACCGGGACTTCGGAAGCTTTGAAAACTTCAAGAAAGAATTCAACGCCGCTTCCACAGGACTGTTTGGTTCGGGCTGGGCTTGGCTTTCTATAGACAAGCAAGGAAAACTACATATCACCAAAGAGCCAAATGGAAGCAACCCGTGGCGTGCAGGCCTGAAACCATTGCTGGGTTTCGATGTATGGGAACATGCTTACTATTTGGATTACCAGAACCGCCGTGCAGATCATGTGAACAAGTTATGGGAAATCATTGACTGGGATGTAGTAGAAAAACGTCTATAAAAGAACCCTTAACTATACATCATAATAAAGCTGCCTCGCACCCTATTCATTCAGGGAGCGGGGCAATCTGCTTTAAGATGCAAAGATACAGCAGATATGCATTCATCCTTTTACAAGAATAAACAAGCATAATGCAAGATAATCATAAAAAAACATTCTTCCACAAAAAATAAAGCAGTCTGTTGTAGCATTATTCATTTCTTTCCCATATCTTTGCCATCGTAAAACAAAGGGGTGCCCCACGTAAACAGCGGACGGGCTGAGATTATACCCTGTGAACCTGATGCGGTTAGTACCGCCGAAGGGATTGTTACTTCTTACCTCATACCATCCGGTCAAAAAGCAACTCTTTGTATTTACAAGTAAATTCATAAACTGATATAGTATGAAACTGACAGTAAACAGCAAAGAAACCGAAGTAAAGGACGGATGCACCATAGCCGAACTTTCCACCTTTCTGGCACTTCCTGAGAAAGGTATCGCCATAGCGGTAAACAACCGGATGGTTCCCCGTATAGAGTGGGAGAAATGTGTGTTACACCCCAATGACAGTCTGGTAGTCATTAAAGCTGCATGTGGAGGGTAAGACCGTGGAACTTCAATTCATCACTCACTTCACCGACACATATTCCTATTATGATTCCGCACGCATGGCCTTGGAAGGCGGTTGCCGCTGGATCCAGCTACGCATGAAAGACACTCCCGTTGACGAAGTGGAACGGGAAGCCATACGCCTGCAAGGCTTATGCAAAGACTATGGAGCGACATTTGTCATAGACGACCACGTGGAGTTAGTTAAGAAAATTCATGCTGACGGAGTGCATTTAGGAAAAAAGGACATGCCCGTAGCCGAAGCACGGGGAATATTAGGAAAAGAATTCATCATCGGAGGCACCGCCAATACATTTGACGATGTAAAGATGCATTACAAAGCCGGAGCTGACTACATCGGCTGTGGCCCGTTCCGTTTTACTACTACAAAAAAGGATCTCTCTCCAGTGCTGGGACTGGAAGGTTACCGTTCCATTATTCTGCAAATGAAAGAGGCAAATATCCATTTGCCCATCGTTGCTATCGGGGGAATTACTTTGGAAGATATCCCTTCCATCATGGAAACGGGAATCACCGGTATTGCCTTGAGCGGAACCATACTCCGGGCGAAAGACCCGGTAGCGGAAACTAAACGAATCATGAATTTATAATAAAATCACAAAATACAATGAAGAAACTGATTATAGCTGGAAAAGAATTTAATTCCCGTTTATTCCTGGGAACCGGTAAATTCAATTCAAACACCGTAATGGAAGAAGCCATTCTGGCATCAGGATGTGAAATGGTAACCGTAGCCATGAAACGCATTGAACTGGACGATAAGGAAGATGATATGCTGAAACATATCATTCACCCCCACATACAGCTATTGCCCAATACCTCCGGTGTGCGCACAGCCGAAGAAGCCGTCTTTGCCGCACAAATGGCCCGCGAGGCCTTTGGCACCAACTGGCTGAAACTGGAAATTCATCCCGATCCGCGCTACTTGTTGCCAGATTCTACCGAAACATTGAAAGCAACCGAGGAACTAGTCAAACTAGGTTTCGTCGTATTGCCCTATTGCCAGGCAGATCCTACATTATGCAAACGGCTGGAAGAGGCAGGAGCAGCAACCGTCATGCCGCTTGCCGCCCCCATCGGGACAAACAAAGGCTTGCAGACACGTGACTTCCTACGCATCATTATCGAACAAGCTTCCGTTCCTGTGGTAGTAGACGCCGGAATAGGCGCCCCCAGCCATGCCACCGAAGCGATGGAAATGGGTGCGGACGCCTGTCTGGTCAATACAGCCATCGCAGTAGCCGGCCAGCCGGTAGAAATGGCAATAGCCTTCAAGGAAGCTGTCATTGCCGGACGCCGCGCCTATGAAGCAGGCTTAGGAGCAGTAGGACAGAACTTGATCGCATCCGCCTCATCCCCTTTAACTTCATTCTTAGATTAAACAGAAATATGATAGACAAAAAGCAAGATAAAAAAGCATACGCTCATGCAGAAAAGGCATATATGCAAGGAACCCTGTTCCCATACATCAAAGTAGGAATGCAGAAAGTAAACCTGACTCCTACTGTGAACATAGTGAACGGTGAAAAGGTAACAACGCCCAATGCTCCTGTTTATATTTATGACACCAGTGGTCCGTTCAGTGATCCCAATATGGAAATCGATCTGAAAAAAGGACTTCCCCGTATGCGCGAAAGCTGGATTATTGGACGGGGAGACGTGGAAAAACTGCCCTCCATTACCTCAGAATACGGAAAGATGCGCCGTGACGATAAAAGTCTGGATCACCTGCGCTTTGAACACATCGCCCTGCCCTATCGTGCCAAAGCCGGAAAGGCCATCACACAAATGGCATACGCCAAAGCCGGCATAGTTACACCGGAAATGGAATATGTAGCCATCCGTGAAAACATGAATTGCCGGGAACTGGGCATCGACACCTTTATCACCCCTGAATTCGTGCGTGATGAAATAGCCGCAGGGCGTGCCGTACTTCCCGCCAATATCAACCACCCCGAAAGCGAGCCTATGATTATCGGCAGGAACTTTTTAGTGAAGATCAACACGAACATCGGAAACTCCGCCACCACTTCCTCCATTGACGAAGAGGTGGAAAAAGCCGTGTGGAGCTGCAAATGGGGAGGTGATACCCTGATGGATCTCTCGACCGGCGATAACATTCACGAAACACGCGAATGGATTGTCCGCAACTGTCCTGTCCCCGTAGGTACCGTACCTATTTATCAGGCATTAGAGAAAGTAAACGGTAAAGTAGAGAATCTGAATTGGGAGATTTATAAAGATACATTAATCGAACAATGCGAACAAGGAGTGGACTACTTTACCATCCATGCCGGAATACGCCGCCAGAATGTACATCTGGCCGACAAACGTCTGTGTGGCATCGTAAGCCGCGGAGGCAGCATCATGAGCAAGTGGTGTCTGGTACATGACAAGGAAAGTTTCTTATATGAGCATTTTGATGACATCTGTGATATTCTGGCACAATACGATGTAGCCGTATCCTTGGGTGACGGACTTCGTCCGGGCTGTATCGCTGACGCTAATGACGAGGCACAGTTTGCCGAACTGGATACCATGGGTGAACTTGTACTCCGAGCATGGAACAAAAACGTACAGGCATTCATTGAAGGACCGGGGCATGTACCTTTGCATAAAATCAAAGAAAACATGGAACGCCAGATCTCTCACTGTCACAACGCACCGTTCTACACCCTCGGTCCGCTGGTAACGGACATCGCTCCGGGATATGACCATATCACTTCGGCCATCGGTGCCGCACAAATCGGCTGGTTAGGCACTGCCATGCTATGTTATGTCACCCCGAAAGAACATCTGGGATTGCCCAACAAAGAAGATGTACGCATAGGTGTCATCACTTACAAGATTGCTGCCCATGCTGCCGATCTAGCGAAAGGGCATCCGGGCGCACAGATTCGCGACAATGCTTTAAGCAAGGCACGTTATGAATTCCGTTGGCGCGACCAGTTCCATCTGAGTCTGGATCCCGACCGCGCTTTGGAATACTTCAATGAAGGCCGCCATACGGACGGTGAGTACTGTACCATGTGCGGACCCAACTTCTGCGCTATGAAACTGAGCCGCGACTTGAAGAACGTGGGTAATTAAACAACTGACTTTGTAAAAACTATGGAAGATTTCAAGAAAGCACTTGAAGGAACTTTAGGAAGAAAACACATAGACAACATAGTAGATCAAGTGGCCAGCTTCCCCGACCGCTTTGATGCTCTTTATACTCTAACGCAGCATGAAGAAACAAGGATAGCCTGGCGTGCCACTTGGGCTTGTGAAAAACAGAGTCTCCTCCTTCCTTCCCTATTGATGGATAAAAGGGAGGAACTGATGTTACGGGCCATGCAATGCCCCCACGATGGAACAAGACGCCTGCTACTGAATATCCTTCATCATCTTCCTGTCCCGAAGCCTGTCAACGCAGCTTTCTTCGATTTCTGCCTTCAAGGTATGCTATCTTCTGCCGAAAGCGCATCCGGACAAGCCGTCTGCATGAAACTTGCCTACGACATCTGCCTGGAAGAACCGGAACTGACAGGAGAGCTGAAAGCATATCTGGAAAATATGGAACCGGAATACTATACGGTTGCAGTGCAATGTGTCCGCAACAACATCCTAAAAAAAATAAGGTAATGAAGATATTGATACTCAACGGAAGTCCTCGTTGCCAAGGACTTATCAGCCGAATGCTGGACATCATGGCCGAAGAAGCTCGCATACGTGGCGCCGAAGTGGAAGCAATATCCATCCATAAATTGCAGGTACGCCCCTGTACAGGATGCATGGCTTGCCGCAGCCGGCAGGCCTGTGTCCTACCCGAAGACGATGCGCAGCGCACGCTTCAAAAGATACAATGGGCAGACGTGCTGATTGTCGGATCACCCTGCTATTGGGGAAACATGAACGGACATCTGAAAGTAGTGTTCGACCGCATCGTGTACGGCATGATGGGAGAAAGTCCGAAAGGGATCCCCCAAGCGTTGCATAAAGGCAAGAAAGCAGTCATCGTAAGCACCTGCTCCACCCCATGGCCGTTCAATATCTGGTTTAACCAGACACGCGGTGTAGTAAAAGCGTTGCGCGAAATTCTGAAGTGGAGCGGATTCTCTATCAAAGGCGTTATCCAGAAGGGAGGAACGAAGCAACATCCCGAGCTGACGGAAAGCGACAAAAAGAAATGTAGAAAAATAATAAGAAACTTATAGCTTGAAACCTGTTTAAATGCCGAAAAAGTTTAAATAGGCTCTTATAGAAGCGAAATCATCTTATAGAACTATAACAAAAATAACAATTATGTTTTCAGAAGAACTTGAAAAAATAGATTGGGAGGAAACCACCAAAACCATCTACTCCAAGACCGAAAGTGATGTGCTCCGCGCTCTTGGCAAGGAACATTGCGATGTGGACGACTTTATGGCGCTCATCTCCCCCGCAGCAGCAAAATACCTGGAGCCGATGGCGCAACTAAGCAAAAAATATACCGAAGAACGTTTCGGCAAAACCATCTCCATGTTTATACCGCTGTATATCACCAACTCCTGCACCAATTCTTGTGTGTATTGTGGTTTCCATATCAGCAACCCGATGGCACGTACCATCCTCACCCCCGAACAGATTGAAGATGAATACAAAGCCATCAAGAAACTGGGGCCTTTTGAGAACCTGTTACTGGTGACCGGAGAGAATCCGGCAAAAGCCGGAGTCCCTTATCTGGCTAAAGCTTTGGACATCGCCAAAAAATATTTCAGCAATCTGAAGATAGAGGTAATGCCCCTCAAAGCCGAAGAATATGCCGAACTGAAAGAACACGGACTGAATGGAGTCATTTGCTTTCAGGAAACTTATAACAAAGCCCGTTATAATATATATCACCCACGCGGGATGAAATCCAAATTCGAGTGGCGGGTAAACGGCTTCGACCGCATGGGTCAGGCAGGAGTCCACTCCATTGGCATGGGAGTACTTATCGGACTGGAAGAATGGCGCACCGATGTGACCATGATGGCTTATCACTTACGCTATCTTCAGAAAAAGTATTGGAAAACCAAATACAGTGTCAACTTCCCCCGTATGCGTCCGGCAGAAAACGGTGGTTTCCAGCCGAATGTCATCATGAATGATCGTGAGTTGGCACAGCTCACTTTTGCCATGCGTATTTTCGATCACGATGTAGATATCTCCTACTCCACTCGTGAACCGGCACAAATCCGCGACAACATGGCAGGGCTAGGAGTGACTACCATGAGTGCTGAAAGCAAAACTGAACCGGGGGGATACTATACCTATCCGCAAGCTTTGGAACAATTCCATGTAAGTGATGAGCGTACAGCCGTAGAAGTAGAACACGCACTGAAATCATTAGGAAGGGAGCCGGTATGGAAAGACTGGGATGTTTCTTTTGACAAGTTCACGCCAATACGATAGATTTTACCCATATTTTTAAAGGAATGGGGCTGTATAAATGATACAAAGCTCCTTTTTTTCAAATTAACAACAAACAAAGTGGAAAGATATAACCGTCAAATTATTCTCCCTGAATTGGGAGAAAAAGGACAACAACGGCTTCAGCAGGCCAAAGTGCTTATTGTCGGTGTAGGTGGTCTGGGATCTCCTGTTGCCTTGTACCTGACAGGAGCCGGAGTAGGTACCATCGGATTAATAGACGATGATGTGGTAAGTGTCAGCAACTTGCAACGTCAAGTACTTTATAGTGAAGCCGAGGTAGGCATGCCCAAAGCTATCCAAGCCAAGAAACGTCTTGAAGCCCTGAACCATGATGTACAAATCAATGCCTATCCCACAAGACTGACTAAAGAGAATGCGGATGAAATTATCCGTACCTACGACATCATTATAGATGGATGTGATAATTTCGCTACCCGCTATCTTATCAATGATATCTGTGTGAAATGGGGAAAAGTTTATGTATATGGTGCCATCCGTGCCTTCGAAGGTCAAGTATCCGTTTTCAATTACCAAGGAGGCCCCGATTACCGCCACTTTTTCCCCGACGAAACAGAAATGCTATCCATGCCCCATCCGCCCAAAGGAGTATTAGGTGTAACCCCTGGCATAATAGGTTGTGCCGAAGCTGCTGAAGTGTTGAAGATTATAGGTGAATATGGCGAAGTGTTAAGCGGCAAATTATGGACGATTAACGTAAAAACGATGGAAACCCATCTCATTTCCTTCTAGAGGAATCGAACCGACCCTATTCAAAAGACATTAATTCCTCAATTATGTGCCAACAGTCGAGGCATGACGACATCCGTCGTCCGGCATCGACCGGCACATGGATAGTTTGACTTTATCCTATAATATGTGGTACAAACTCGGACAAGTTATCTGTAACCTCCATACGATTTTCGCGAATACCGATGCCCGCAGCTTCTCCTCCTATAATCCAAGAACCAATAACTGGATATCTGCCACTGTACGCTGTCGGTTCCGCATACTCCTGATATACATAAGCTCCAGTGTTATAATCACCCTCCGTTTCAGCTATACGTACATATTCCTCCCAATCCCGGATATCAACAACGCTTACATTATGACCTTCACGAGAGAAGACCGGTTTTTTACAAAACAATCCCGACCGAGGGCGCGACAAATAACAAGGAAGCACATAAGGAGAATCCGGAAACAACTCGTACAATGTGGCAAGGATCGCCTTATTGGACATCACCAATTTCCATATCGGCTCCAACCATTCCATTTCCGCTAGACATCCGTCAGGACTTTCGTCCACCATCCACTCCCACGGATAAAGTTTAAAGCACCGGTTCACTAGTTCACCTGCCGGATCAAAAAATCGTCCATTTTGCAAATCCAGCGCCTGCATATCCAATACTCGGGTAGAAAACCCAGCCTCCATCGCCGTACTTGCCAGATATTGCAACGTTCCTGTATCTTCATTATTCTCTAATGCACCAGCAAAATGAATCTCTCCTTTTTTGGGGAAAATATCTTTCCATGACTGCACCAATCCTTCATGAATACCATTAAACTGGTCGCATTCCGGAAAAACATCCTCTTTCCATTGCCATTGGATAACAGATGCTTCAAGCAAAGAAGTCGGTGTATCAGCATTGAACTCCAATATTTTCGGAGTACCATCCTTGGCTAATATAAAATCAAAACGACCATACAGACTTAACTCATCCGCATCCCAAGAAGCACGGATACGCTCACCAATCTCCTTCGGAATATTCAATGCACGCTCCATAAATTCCGGGTTATCTTCAATAATGAATTGAGCAGCCTCACAATACAGACGGTACGCCTCATTGGTTGCTTCCTCCAAACAGGCTGTTTCTTCAGCCGTAAAACGATAATACGCTTCCTCGCGCCAATAATCACCATGAAAATCAAAGCCCAGCGCTTCTATTTTCTCACGGTAGTCTGAACGTGGCGTAACAGGTATTCTTTTCATATCCGCTTCCTATTAACTATGAACACCGGATGAACGGCGTGTTTTCCCAAAAACACTTCCGCTCGATTTTGATTTTGTAGACGATTTTGCCCCCACATTCACTTTTGAAGGAGCATCCACTTTCATTCCGTTAGCATCTGTCCACGAATCAGATTTAGGATAATAATAATGTGTGGTAGAAAGTCCGTTGGCCATAGACGGCATTAATGCCCAACGCATTAGCATAGCGTTATAAATCCAACTGTTTCCCTGATGATCACGGTACTCTTCTTGATCTTTAGGATTCTCAGGCAATTCCGTTTTTTGCGTACATCCGGCAAGTGCCATCAAACAAAATGCGGCTGCAAGAAATTGTTTTTTATTCATAATTCTATCTATTCGTCTTGTTTTATTAGCGCAAAAGTAAATAAAAAACGCCTATTTCATACAGATACACACAGATTATTTAAAACTTTTCCATCGCATGAATCACTTTTTCGGGGAAAGTATCCCATTGATTTACAGGTTTATCAAAAATAAATCTATAAATCCACTAGGATTATTACAAATAGGTTGCTATCTTTGCTTAGCAATTAGTCATAAGGTATGAAGTTAATTCTAATAACGCCCCCCACTTATTTTGTGGAGGAAGATAAAATAATTACAGCTCTTTTCGAGGAGGGACTAGACACACTCCATCTGCGAAAGCCCGGTACAGCACCCATGTTTGCAGAACGTCTGCTAACCCTTATCCCCGAACAATATCACAAACGCATCGTGGTTCACGGACATTTTTATCTGAAAGAGGAATACAAACTGAAAGGAATTCACCTGAACGGTCGTAATCCGAACCTGCCGGAAGGATACAAAGGACATGTCAGTTGTTCTTGCCATTCGCTAGACGAAGTTAAAGAGCGCAAATCCAGTTGCGATTATGTATTTCTGAGTCCGGTATTCAATAGCATATCCAAACTAAATTATAACTCGGCATACACCGCCGAAGAACTCCGTACCGCCGCCAAAGCAGGCATTATTGACAAAAAAGTCATAGCTTTGGGAGGCATTGACGAAGAAAACTTGCTGGAGGTAAAGGACTTTGGTTTCGGAGGAGCCGCCATATTGGGCGCCCTTTGGAATAAATTCGATGCGTGTACCGATCGCGATTATCGGTGCGTGATAGAACATTTCCGGAAATTAAGAGATTTAGCAGACTGATTTATCAAAATAATTTAGAATAGAAGCCTAAAAAACGAAGAATATGCTTCAAACCAAGCATATTACAATAATGAGAAGTTATTTTTAAATTTCTATTTTTAATTTCTAATTATAATACGTACCTTTGCACGCAAATTAACAAATAGGTAATATCTATTACAAAAATGAGCAAAACATCACCTTTTAGGGTATTCTCAGGAACAAATTCGAGATACCTTGCAGAAAAGATTTGCAACAGCCTCGGTTGCAAATTAGGAAACATGAACATCATGCATTTTGCTGATGGTGAGTTCGCTGTTTCTTATGAAGAATCAATTAGAGGCGCACATGTTTTTCTAGTTCAATCTACCTTTCCTAACTCTGACAACTTAATGGAACTGCTGCTAATGATTGATGCAGCTAAAAGAGCCTCTGCAAAAAGCATTGTAGCCGTTATTCCCTACTTTGGATGGGCACGTCAGGACAGAAAAGACAAACCTCGTGTTTCTATCGGTGCTAAACTGGTAGCCGATCTTCTGAGCGTAGCAGGCATCGACCGTTTAATCACAATGGATTTGCATGCCGATCAGATTCAAGGATTCTTTGATGTACCGGTAGACCACCTCTACGCTTCTGGCGTATTCCTGCCTTACATTGAATCATTGCAACTGGAAGACTTGGTAATCGCAACTCCGGACGTGGGTGGTTCAAAACGCGCCAGCACTTATTCCAAATATTTGGGTGTACCCTTAGTACTCTGCAACAAGACGCGCCTGAAAGCCAATGAAGTGGCCACCATGCAAATTATCGGTGATGTAAAAAATAAAAATGTCATCTTAATTGACGATATGGTAGATACAGCAGGTACTATTACCAAAGCTGCCGATATTATGAAAGAAGCGGGAGCTATTTCCGTCCGCGCTATCGCTTCTCACTGTGTAATGTCAGGTCCTGCATCCGAACGCGTTCAGAACTCCGGCTTGGAAGAAATGGTATTTACCGATAGTATTCCTTATGCTAACCGTTGCTCTAAAGTGAAGCAACTGACCATTGCTGATATGTTTGCTGAAACAATCCGCCGCGTGATGAATAATGAGTCTATCTCTTCACAATACATCATTTAATCTTTATATGATTATAGAAATAAAAGTCCGGACTTTCCCAAGTTCGGACTTTTATTTTAATTCTACCTAAAGATTGGATTCCCTAAATCGTTTTATCAGCAAGACTAAATGTTTCCTTCCCTTATAAAGTCATTTCTTTCTTCGATGATTCCTGCGACGATATTGAGCCTTTTCATGCTGATAACGCTGAAGTTTTCTATACACGGTGAATACTACCATAATCCCGGCAGATACCAGAATCACAATAACCACGCCTACCCCCAAATTATCCCCCTTTACACGCGACCACATTTCCAAGACCAATTCGGTCTTGTCACCGGAATCACGAATCATGGCACAACGCTCCACCACTGTACGGTCAGGATACTGTACCTTATCTATTTGTATACTATCGGCAGCAGGACCGAAAAAATAGCTTAAATCTGCAAAGTAAGATAAAGTAGTATCTATTTTTGCCTCCAAAATCTCGGGAGTAGCAACGGCACTCACATAACCACAGGCGTCCATATTACGTAAAGCCACATCGGGACGGCATAAATAATTAATAAAATAACTGGCAGCCTTTTTATTTCTAGCATACTTAGGGATCACCCATCCGTCATACCACACATTACTTCCTTCCACCGGCACCTCATAGTCCAGATGGATGCCCACTCCTTCAGCCTCTTCTATCGCCCATACCGCATCCCCGCTCCAGGTCATGTTCAGCCATGTTTTACCTTTAGTCATCATTTCCTTGCCAAAATCAGCTTCCCAACCTGCTATCAAGGGTTTCATGGCTTTCAGATACTTCTCAACTGTATCGATGGATGCTTGCGAATAGTTGTTCATCAACTCCTCTACCGTAACCTTGCCTTTTTTCAAATCCTCGGCATTGGCATAAATCAATGCGGTACCATATGCATCACGATAACTTTCCTTCATCAGGATCTTGTTCTCATATTTCAGATTCCAAAGACTGGCCCAAGTCCTGGCATCTTCCGCTGGAACATGATCGGTATTAAAAAGGATACCTGCTGTTCCCCACATATAACCGATGGCATAATCTGAAGCACGATGCCCCGACCAGCTCAATTTATCCAATTGTTCACGGATATAAGGAGATTCATTATGCAGATAATTGGGGGTCTTTCCAAAAACGGTATCAATGGGAAGCAATAAACCTTTCCTCAGCATGCGCTCTATGATATACTCCGAAGGACAAACTACATCAAAATCTTCATGCCCGCGTTCTATCTTGGTCAACATGATTTCATTGATGTCAAAAGTCTGATAGACAATCCGAATATCTTCCCCCGTCTGTTCTTTGTACCACCGGGGAAATTCCGCCAACATATCCTCATCAATGTAATCGGCCCAATTATATATTTTCAGCACACTCTCACGAGGCTCTGTGTTATAGCATCCGGTTAAAGAGAATAACGCGCACACACACACCATCAGCCATCTATTTATTTTCCTCATTTTTTATACCTCCTTTTTCTTGCCTGCACGGCGATTGATGATAACCAGCAATACCAGCACCAATACGAATATAATGGTAGAAAGCGGACGAAGTTCAGGGGTCAACCCTCCTTTCCGTGCATCCGCATAAATATAGGTGGAAAGAGTTTCAAGCCCTTCATTACCAATAGTAAATACAGTCACGGCAAAATCGTCAATGGACAAAGTCACCGCCAACATAAAACCTGAAATCATTCCCGGAAGAATCTCAGGAACAATCACCTTGCGGAGTGCCTGCATAGGAGTAGCCCCCAAGTCAAGCGCCGCCTCATAAATATTCGGATTCATCTGTTTCAAACGCGGCAACACACTTAACACCACATATGGAGTACAGAATGTGATATGTGCAAGCACTACAGTGGTATATCCTTGTGGAATACCCAAAGATACGAACAGCAAGAATAGAGATATACCAATAATAATATCTCCATTCAAAATAGGGATATTATTGACAAAACTGATTGCTTTACGGGCACGGGGACGAAGATTGAATATGCCGATTGCCGTAATACTGCCCAGCAAGGTGGATACGGTAGCTGCAATAAAGGCAATGCTCAAGGTATTGACCAAGGCATTTGTCAATGAATGATGTGTACCCGCAACAAACAGGGATGAATAGAGTTTGGTGGAAAACCCAGTCCAGTTGCCCAGCACCTTTGCTTCGGTAAACGAATAGATCATAATGATAAAAATAGGCGCATAAAGCAATAGCAGAAGCAGCCACAAATACCCCTGACACAAAATTTTCTTTACCATAGTCCGCCTCCTTCGTTATGATCCTTATCATCTGAAGCGAGCAAGGTTGTCGCACCAATAAGGAACAACATGATCAACGACAAGGCCGCCCCATAATTCCACATACTATTATTAATATTTTCCTGGATAGTAGTGCCAAATAATTTAATATTATTCATTGTCAATAATTCGGCAATAGCAAATGTGGAGATAGTAGGCATAAATACCATTAATATACCACTCACAATACCTGGCATAGACAGGGGCAACACAGCCTTGAAAAACACTTGCATGGGATTGGCGCCCAAATCTTGCGCCGCTTCCACATAACTTTTATCCAATTTCTGCAAAGTGTTGTAAATAGGATAAATCATAAAAGGCAAAAAATTATATACCATACCGAATATCAAAGCCCCCTCTCCTAAAGATACGTTCATAAAATCGAACAAGGCCACCGTAGCCAGTGTACGTATTAAAATATTCACCCACATGGGCAAAATAAACAATACCACCACTGTCGATGCATATTTCATCCGCGTCTGTGTCAGAATATAGGCAGCAGGATATCCCAATAAGATACATACCACTGTTGTGATGATGGCCACGCCAATAGAATAAACAAATGTGTTGATTGCCTCGGGATGGGCGAAAAATTTGGCAAAATTTCCCAATGTGAAATGCCCCGCATCATCCATAAATGCATAAACCACTATTAAAAGTAGCGGAAGAATAACAAATACCGCCGAAAATATCACGTAAGGAATAGTCCAACTTTTACGTGAAGACAAGAAAAATCGTATCGTTCTGAGCACCTCTTTTCTTTATTATGATTCTACAATCTGAGTTATTTTTATACTTTCGGGAAAGATGCTGATACCTACATGATCACCATTGTCCCATACATCATTGGTATCAACAAAAATATCCTCACCCCAGTCCGATGACACAGTGAGGTGATAATGATCTCCCTTATATAGGATAAAACGTACATCTCCGGTTAAAGTTCCATCCTCTTCATTATCCTGCAAAATGATATCCTTGAAATCTACCTGCACTTTTACTTTAGTTCCCGGCTCAATGTCAACCACTGGCAGACACTCAAACGTACATCCCAGAAATTCCACATGTGTTCCATCTGTCAGTTCTCCTTCAAACGTATTGCATACACGTTCTTTTTTCATAATATGGATATCAAAAGGTTTTATCAACAAACCTACCTGCTCACCCACAGCAAAATGATGATAGTCCTGTACAATAAATTCATAACCATTGGCCTCAACCACCATTTCATAATGCACACCTTTAAAGATGGATGAGGTTACGATACCTGAAATCTGTGAAGCATCCGAATCCGGAAAAATATACCAATCTTCAGGACGTACCACAACATCTACCGGCATATTTTCACCGAAACCTTCATCTACACATTCAAATTCCACTCCTGCAAAACGCACAAGCTTGTCCTGTATCATAGTTCCGTTCAGAATATTGCTCTCACCTATAAAATCAGCTACAAACGAATTGATGGGTTCGTTATAAATATCCACCGGTGTTCCGATCTGCTGTATTTTTCCTTCACTCATTACAACAATCGTGTCGCTCAGTGTTAAAGCTTCCTCTTGGTCATGCGTCACATAAATAAAAGTGATGCCCAATGTCTTATGCATCTCTTTTAATTCCATCTGCATATCTTTACGCATCTTCAAGTCCAAAGCAGCCAAAGGCTCATCCAGCAACAACACCTCCGGCTCATTGACAATAGCACGGGCTATGGCTACACGCTGTTGCTGCCCGCCTGACAAGGAATTCACATCCCGATACTCATAGTCCGTCATCCCTACCATACGAAGAGCAGCCTTTACTTTCTTCTCGATAGTCTGCTTAGAGATCTTTTTCAATTTCAATCCGAAGGCAATATTATCGAACACATTCAAATGAGGGAACAAAGCATACTTCTGGAACACAGTATTTACCGGACGCTTATGCGGAGGTGTCTGCGTGATCTCTTTTCCAGCTATCTTTATCTCGCCTTCCGAAGCAGTCTGAAAACCGGCAATCAAACGTAAAAGAGTTGTCTTTCCGCAACCGGAGGGTCCCAACACAGTTACAAACTCACCTTTTTTTACATATAAATTAATGTTATCCAAGACCATTTTATCACCAAAAAACTTGGAAACACCTTTTACCTCAATTATATAATTAGATTGTTGCATACTCATTTTGTAATTGAGTTGCAAAATTACGGTATTTTTCAAGAATGGAGGATATAAATAAAGTAATATTTATTCATCCGACTAATAATTTTCCATTGTGCGTACTATTTCTCTTCTCCCAGCAAAGTGAATGATAGGCTTTTGAGAAATTGTAAACAAAAAAATGAGACCTTCTCCCTGCTCGGATTCAACATCTACCCGATCTCCCATAATAATACTGCTACAAATAGAAAGTCCCAATCCTATACTCTACTTGAAAGTATTCAATTGTACAAAGCGTTAAAATATCTGCCCCTGCTTCTCTTCCGGAATTCCACAATCTGCATCTTTTACATAAAAATACATTTTCCCTCCTGTTGTTCATAACCCATGATAAAACTTCCTTAGAAAATAAATTTCATTGCATTAATAACTAAGTTGGATATAGCTTGAATGAAACGTTATCGCTCGGTACGAATCATGTACTCTTCCATGCCGGGCGCAAACCCGATCTCCACCTCCGGATTATTTTTATTCCGTAATTGAAATAATTCCTCCAAATCGTACATCATTGCATTAATATTCACATCACTCTACACAAACTTCAATGTGCCCGATTCGATTTTCGAAAGATCCAGAATATTACCGATCAACTGTAACAGTAAGGCAGCCCCCTGTACAAATTATAACCAAAGGAATTGAATGAGTGCCCATAAAATTCAAAAAAAGCAAAGCAAAACTATAGATTCCTTATTTCATTCTGAAAATAAAAACCTTTTTTCCGCAAACATATTAATTAAGTAGTTATCTTTGCGTTCAAATTATAATCATATTAAAATGAAAAAATTAGTTTATTTATTGGCTGCAGGAAGTATGGCTTTCGTTGCATGTCAGAATTCGCCTTCCTATAAGGTTACAGGTTCAGTAGAAGACATCACTGATGGCGACACGATCTATTTACAGGAATACGCAGGAGGAAACCTTGTAAAACTTGATTCTGCTATTGTCAAAAGCGGAACTTTCGTATTCACCGGAAAACAAGATACGGCTGTAAACCGCTACATCACTTATATGAAAGGAGACAAGCGTTACTTTACTGATCTTTTTCTTGAAAATGGAAATATTAATGTAACCTTAGGTAAGGAAAGCAAAGTTTCAGGTACTCCTAATAACGACGCTTACCAAAAATTCAAAGATGGCTTCATGGCTTTAAGCAAGGAAATGAATGAAATGTACCAAAAGGCTCAAAGCGACACTAGCTTGACAGAAGAACAGGTAGAAGCTATCATGGCTGAGATTGAAAAGAAAGACAGTGTAGGCATGGATATGGTTTATCAAACAATTGAAGCCAATATCACCAATCCGGTCGGTGTATATCTTCTCCCTTCCTATGCAGGCGCATTCGAACTCGACAAACAAAAAGCGTTGGTAGAAAAAATTCCCGCTGCATTAGTTAATGAACGTATCAACAAGTTGAAAGCCCACATTGAAACTTCAGAGAAAACGGCTGTAGGTCAGAAATACATTGATTTCTCTATGCAGACCCCTGAAGGTAAAACTGTAAGCCTGTCTGATTTCGTCAGCAAAAATAAATATACTTTGATTGACTTTTGGGCTAGCTGGTGCGGACCTTGCCGTAAAGAAATGCCCAATGTTGTAGAAGCATACAAGGCTTTCAAAGATAAAGGCTTCGGAATTGTAGGTATTTCTTTAGACGAGAATGCAGACAAGTGGAAAGAGGCTATCACTGCCTTGAATATTACATGGCCGCAAATGTCTGACCTGCAAGGTTGGAACAATGCAGGTGCAAAACTTTATGGTGTCAATTCAATTCCTGCTACCGTATTGGTTGATCAGGAAGGTACCATTGTTGCACGTAATCTCCGTGGAGATGCCATCAAGTCCAAACTGAACGAACTATTGAAATAAAATAACTGCAAAATAGTTTACAAAGTAAAATACCGATGTCTAGAAAGGCATCGGTATTTTTTATACTCGTCCTATCCTTCCCAATAATGCGCACTTTCCATAACAATCTTAACTGGAATGATAATATCAATGAAACTTTGGGCGAACATACTAATAAAAAAGAACTGCTTCCTCTCTTTTCCAAGGAAACAGTTCTTTAAATAGAAATATTATCTTAATTCAATGATTAGTTAAACCAACGAACATAGCAGAAGTCCTGACGATGAGGCAAATCAACATTCTTCGGGAACATACGGTATGCCACCTTGAAGCTGCCTGAGTTAGACAAACTGTGTTTAACCTGGAATGTATACAAGTTACCTTCTTTCTTAATTACTTCCATTGGTTCTACAGAATAGATATGCTCTTTACCTTCCGCATTCGTGAAAGTGGTAACCAGTTCAATACCTACTGCATCATCCAATCCCTTTTCATCTATAACATAAGTAATGATATATTCTTTTCCGCTTTCAATATTACCGCTAGCCAGCTCTTCCGTCTTTTCACATGAAACGATTTCAATGGAATCCCAAAGTTCTGCAACTCTTTCTTTCCAAGCAGCCAGTTCCTTAGCCTTTGCATAATCATTGGCTACCAATTCTTTAAAACGTTTTGCTTCTTTAGTATAGAACTTAGCATAATAATCGTCTAACTGACGTTTCATTGTATAATGAGGAGCCACCTGAGCAATAGAATTCTTGATAGTCTTCACCCAACCCTCAGAATATCCCTTACGGTTACGTGCATAATACAATGGAAGAATCTCATTTTCCAAAATACTATAAATAGTTGCGGCATCCAATTGATCTTGATGATCTTGATTCTGATAAGTACGTTTTTCAGTTAACGCCCATCCTGCTCCTTCACGGTAACCTTCCAGCCACCAACCGTCAAGCACAGAGAAGTTAACAACACCATTCATCAAAGCCTTCTCGCCTGATGTTCCAGAAGCTTCCAAAGGACGGGTAGGAGTATTCATCCAAATATCAACACCTGAGACCAGACGCCGTGCCAACTGCATATCATAATTTTCCAAGAAGATGATTTTGCCCAAGAATTCCGGACGACGGGAAATTTCCACAATCTTCTTGATCAACCCCTGACCTGCACCATCGTGTGGATGAGCCTTACCTGCAAATAAGAACTGTACCGGATAATCAGGATTGTTCACAATCTTAGACAAACGTTCCAAATCAGTAAACAGCAGATGCGCACGTTTGTAAGTAGCAAAACGACGGGCAAACCCAATCAACAAGGCATTCGGATTAATCTTTTCCATCAGAGAAACGATACGTGAAGGATCACCTTGGTTCTTCAACCAGCTTTCACTGAACTGCTTACGAATATGGTCAACCAATTTGTACTTCAAAGCCATACGGGTTTCCCAAATTTCTTCATCGGCTACATTATAAATAGCTTCCCAAATTTTCTCATTAGACTGATCTTCCAGGAAATTAGGAGCAAAATGCTTAGCATATAGCTTCTTCCATTCAGTAGCACTCCACGTTGGGAAATGAACACCATTAGTTACATAACCCACATGACTTTCTTCAGGGAAATAGCCTTTCCAAATTCCAGAGAACATCTCCTGAGAAACCTTGCCATGCAACCAGCTCACACCGTTTACTTCCTGACAAGTGTTACAAGCAAATGTAGACATACAAAAACGTTCGCCTGCATCACCCGGATTAATACGACCCAAGTCCATCAAATCCTGCCAAGAAATCCCCATACGCTGTGGATAACCACCCATATATTTTCCAAACAAGCCTTCATCAAAATAGTCATGCCCCGCAGGAACCGGAGTATGAACCGTATATAAAGAAGAAGAACGAACTACTTCCAAAGCCTGGTCAAATGTCAGCCCGCTTTCTACATAATCACACAAACGCTGCACATTACACAAAGCAGCATGTCCTTCATTACAATGATAGACATCTTTCTTAATGCCCAATTTCTTCAGCAGCAACACACCACCGATACCTAACAAGATTTCTTGTTTCAAACGGTTCTCCCAATCTCCACCATACAACTGATAAGTGATAGGACGATCAAATTCGCTGTTCATTTCATTATCCGTATCTAGCAGATACAAAGGAACACGTCCTACATTTACCTTCCATACGTATGCATGAACGAAATAGTTCAAATAAGGAACATCAACTACCATCGGCTGTCCGTTTTCATCCATTACACGTTCAATAGGCAGGCTACCGAAATTCTGTGATTCATAGTTAGCAATCTGCTGACCATCCATTGAAAGGCTTTGGCTAAAATACCCATAACGATACAAGAAGCCAACACCACACATATCTACATTACTGTCTGATGCTTCTTTCAAGTAGTCACCGGCCAAAATACCCAGCCCACCGGAATAGATTTTCAAAACATGTGTCAAACCATACTCCATACAGAAATAAGCAACAGAAGGACGTTTGCTATCCGGCTTAGCATCTACATAAGCTTTGAATTTAGCATATACATCATTCATGCGCTTTACAATCACCTTATCCTGAGTTAATGCCTCCAGCTTTTCATAGCTCAAACGTTCCAATAAAGCAACGGGATTCTGCCCCACTTCTTTCCAAGTTGCAGGATCTAAATCTCTAAACAGGTCTGTTGCTTCGTAATTCCATGCCCACCAGATGTTACGAGCCATTTCCTCCAACTTCTTCAGTTCTTCGGGAATGTGTGATTTTACTGTAACTTCCTTCCAATTAGGAGTATTCGCATTACTTACTTTGATTTTCATGTCTCTCAAATTATTTATTAATAATTAATTAGCTATTCATAACAAGCCTTTTCTGTGCATTATGCAATGCCACATCATAAGCTTCATAATAATATTTGATAAAATGCTTCCACAATGCCTTTTCAGCAATGTCCGCCGCATTTTTACGCACTGTCTTGATTGTATTTTCCGGCAATCCCGAAAATTCCGATATAGTGTCCTTTATAACATCCGCCACTTCAGAATAGTTGTAATCCGAGCGATGGATAACTTTCACACCATCTTTCAACTCACTGTATCTACCCTTCAACGAGTTTACCCACAAACCAAATCCGGCCAGATCAGTTGTTATAGTAGGTACATGGAATGCTACACTTTCCAAAGGTGTATACCCCCAAGGTTCATAATAGGAAGGATAAACACTCAAGTCATTCCCCAACACCAAATCATAATATTCCAAATTCAAGATACCATCCTTTCCATCCAGATAACAAGGTACAAATATTACTTTTACCTTAGATTCCGCCGAATTGGACATTCCCAAATACTTCATCATATCAAGTACCTGATCATGACTCATATTATGCAACCAATGTGTGATAAACGGACACTCCAACGGAGTTGTGAAATTCTCTTTGCTTTTCAAACGTTCCACCAAATCCTCACGAGGATCCCCTACCCAACCTGGTACATTAATAAATGCCAGCACCTCTTTTTTCAAATTTTTATCACGGGTCAATCGGTTCAAGGACTCCAAATAGACATTGATACCTTTATTTTTAAACTCATAACGACCGCTTGTACCCACAATAAGAGTATCATCGCTCATCGTCAAGCCAAGCAATTTATTAGCCAAATTCAACATCGCAGCACGAGCTTTCTTACGCTTGGCGGCAAATGTACGACCTTGCGGAACAAAGTCATCCTCAAACCCATTCATCAACACCACATCTGCCGGCTTGTCCAACAACTCCTTGCATTCGTTGTTGGTAATCTCACTGACCGTAGTAAAGCAATCCACATGATGCGCAGTCTGCTTCTCAATAGAATGCTTTGCCTCCATATTGAGTTCACGCGCCATTTGGTCGCCATTATAAGCAAATAAGTAATCGTAAAGGGGTTTATTGTTTCCGGCGATAGACCGGCCTATAGAAGTAGCGTGAGTAGTAAAAATGGTAGCTATTTCGGGTACCGCTTTCTGCAAATAAAGGGCCCCCATACCTGTCATCCATTCATGTGCCTGATAAATGACCTTATCATTTTCGGTCAGATTGAAACGATAAAAGCTTTCAACCACTTTTCCGGCTGCATAAGAAAACATAGACGCTTCGTCGTAATCTCCATAAGCATGAAGTGAATCAACTTTAAAATCCTCCCACATCCGGCCATATATTTCATTTCTTTTAGAGAAAAAAGGATAAAAATCCACCAATATGACAATAGGCTCTCCCGGAATATTCCAGCGTCCCACACGAACTTTCAATCCGTCTTTCTTCAAAGCATGTTCACGCCATGCCGCACAAAGATTTTCATTTTCACTGAACAAAGGATTTTCCTTTCCTGCCCAAAAATCGGGTCCTATGAAAAAGACTTTGTCTTTGAATGCTTCCTGCAGTGTTTTGGCCCTGGTGGACAACACCGTATAAATTCCCCCTACTTTATTACATACCTCCCAACTTGCTTCGAATATATAATCAGGGGCTAACAATTCTTTTGCCATCTATTAACTAATCTTAATTCGAGCGCAAAGTTACATATTTTCAATGAGATAATAAAGTTTTTTTGCAACTTTATGTTATTCAGATAGTTTCTGAATTAGCATTCAATTATTTTACTCTAACAATCTTCACAAAAAAATACTGATATCGGCTACAATAATAAATATTTTTAAGGTTCTGCCTTACATTAGAATAAGAAAAGCGGCTATTTCCATAAAAACAGGAAATAACCGCCCATATAAAAAAACTAATCTGATTACGCAGCCAATGCAGATCCCATCAAGAAGGTTGCAGCCAAAGCAACAATAGCATACAATTCAGGAAAAACGGCCAAAATCAATGTATTACCAAATACATTATGTCCTTGGCCAATGGCAGCAATACCATTAGCACAAACCTGCCCCTGACGGATAGCGGAGAAAAGAGCTACAAGTCCCAAAGCAATACCGGAACCCAACACGGCAGCAGCTTGAATACCTGTAATAGCCGGAGTCAGAACACCGAAAATACTCTGGAACATGAAATAACCGGCAAAACCATACAGTCCCTGTGTACCGGGAAGTGCAGTCAACACCAAGAAGTTACCGAATGCACTATCATTCTTCTTCAATGCACCGATAGATGCATTACCTGCGATAGTTACACCATACGCACTACCGATACCTGATAAACCAACCATAATTGCAATACCTACATAAGCAATCAATAAATTCATTTCCATAATTCTTCTATTTTTAATTTTTAAATTCTTTATTTTATCAAACTTCTCCTAAAAGGAATACTTTTCATGTCATCCAGAACTTAGCGAAATATCTGCATACTATGCTTCAGATTCTCCCTTTCTAGCTTTTCTGTCTGCACAAGGATACAACATTTATTCAAAATGACAATGCCGAAAAGGCTTAAACAGCTTTTAATTCTTTATTCTCATTCTTCAATTCTTGAAAGGCTTGTACTCCTTACCCCCTCCTTCGTAACCCGAATTCTTAAAAAACTCCACGAAAGTCAGACGCATCGGATGAACCATCGCTCCCAATATATTCATAAACATGTTGATAGAATGACCTATCAAGAAAATCAATACCATCACTATCGGACCTGCAACTGCATTATCAGGACTCATTCCAGCCGCCAGACTATTGAATACGCTGGCAAGAATACCACCCGACAGACCTAAAGCAAACAAACGCACATACGAAAGGATATCCCCCAGCAAACCGGTTGCCATATTGTAGGAATCCCACAACCCCAAACCGATATTGAGAAAAATATTCTTTCCTGGACTGTTGAGCAAGAAAATCAGCACACCGGCAAGCCCCAGAATTACCAAATGGACAGTTCCTCCCATCGGCATGGTATCTCCCAATAGGAATGCCAAAGCTGTACTTACCAATACAATAATCCATCCGATAGTTGACAATGCATATTTCAATCCGAACTGAATGGTCTGATTAGCCGCTTTCAGTATCATACCGAAAATAATCTGTACCGCTCCCAAAATCAATGAAAGATTAAACATCCATTGATTGTCCAAGAAGAACAAATCACGCATCTTATTAAAGAACGGAATATCATTACCATACAGATTAAATCCGAAAAAAGTACCTGTCAGCATACCGCAGAAGAAAGTAGAAGCACCCAAAATCTGCACCAAAGTTAAGATGGGCTTCATGGAAGCACCGACATTCTTCGCCAACATACGATAAACAGTTACTCCTAATACCATGAACAGACCATAGCCCGAATCGCCCAAACACAGCCCGAAAAAGAGCATAAAGAAAGGAGCAAAGAACGGCGTCAAATCCAGTTCATTATACTTAGGAAGCATATACAGTTTCATAATCGGTTCAAACAGACGGAAGAATCCTTTATTATTCAACTGAATAGGTACATTGTCCTCCGGCGTAGGGTCAGCAATTTCAAAGTACGCCTCCTGTTGATTCAGAAAATTAGTAATCTCCGGAATCTGCGTAGCCGGTGCCCACCCCTGTAACAACATCAATTTGTCATCCGCAGCTTGTTCAGTACTTAGCACCACTTTTGAGAATTCTATCTGTGAGCGGATATTAGCTTGTGCAACTTGCAAAGAAAGAAGTTTTTCTCCTGCTATGGCAGCTAACTTATCATCCACACTCTTCATTTGCTGTTCCAAATCTTCACATCTGGCAGCAAGCCTACTCAAGGCCATTACCGGCAATTTGACCGATTCCACTTCCAATTCGGGCAACGTTCCTTCTTTGGTTATGGTAATGAAATAAATGCGTGAACCAATACGGTTAACCTCCGTAGCATAGTACGTATCCAACCATTCCTCGTTAAAGTTCTTCTCTGAGCAAATATAGAAATTCACCTGATATCCAACTTCTTGCAACCGCATAACCGACGCAGGATCGAAATCTCCCCATACCTCTAACGCGGCACGCTCTTTGTCGCAAATCTGCAACTGATGCTGCAACTGGGTTTTCTCCAGTTGTAACGCCTCCACTTCCTCCAACGCTTTCTCTCCACGGGCTGTATCCCCCTTCTGTTCTTGCAGTTCAACATTAAAACCTTGCAAAAACTTAATAGTTGAAGCATAGTGGTCGGACAGACGGATGCTCTCTTGAAGTTCGGTATTCTCCGCTGTCCCCTGCGCTTTTTCCGCCACGTGGACTACGCCCAAATCACGGATATTTTGCAGGAAACATTCATAGTCCTTATGATAAATAAGGAAAGTCAACTTCTTCATTTTTGTAATCATGCCTCCGCCTCCTTTCTTTTCTCTTGAATAGATTTCAGAATCTTCTGCGATGATTTGGACAAATTCTCTTCATCCTCCATAAATCGTTTTATCTTTCGCAGAGCGTCCTGATATCCGGGTATCTGCACTTTCTCAAAAAGATTCACTTTTTGAGTGGTCTTTTTACGCGCATGTTCCAGCAGGTTCAGTTTGGCAAGCATAAATTCCCTTTCAATAGCAGTCTGTGCCAATCCTTTCAACAAATATATTCCATCGGAATACCACTTCGGGCTGTTGAACAGACTGTAGGGACGGATGTCAAAGTCTACGTTTTCCAACAAGGGAACTCGTACACCGGCAATCTTCTTTATACCCAAATGAACATCACTCACTTTTATTAATGAAGCATCAAATTCATTCCAAAGTGCGAACATGGCCTCATATGCCTGAATCTGTTTTTCAAGCCTTTCCTCCAACCCGGCAGCTTCTGTCTTGCATCTCTTTACTTCCATGCGGAGAGCGCTTTCCTTATTTTTAATAATAGGAAGCGTACGCACACGGACCTTGAGCTGCTTCTCAAGCTGTTGTAGCGAGGTCTTGTTATATTGAAACTTTATTGCCATGTTTCTTCGTTAATTTATTGTTTTTTCCAATGCTGGTCAACCAATTCTTTCTTTATATTGACTTCTTCCGGCTTAAAGTATTTGCTGAACAATCCCCATGTAACATCCAGCATTTCAGTAGTATCCAGATTCACATCAATGGCGAGTAACTGATTAGCGTAATCTTTAGCAAATGCCAAAGTACGTTCATCATAATTAGTCAAGTCAAAACCATTTTCCATCTTAGTCTTGGCATTGGCGGCATCAGCATACAAACGTACAGCAGCATTCATCACCTGAGGATGATCCTTACGGGTTTTCTTACCACTCACCAACTGTTTCAAACGAGACAACGAACGGAACGGGTCCACGATAACCTTACCGATATCACTATCGCGACGCAGGAACAGCTGACCTTCAGTGATATAACCCGTATTATCAGGAACAGCGTGCGTAATATCACCGCCACTCAAGGTAGTTACCGCAATAATAGTGATTGAACCACCTGCGGGGAATTGTACCGCTTTTTCATAAATCTTCGCCAAATCCGAATAAAGAGATCCCGGCATAGAGTCCTTGGAAGGAATCTGATCCATACGGTTAGACACAATAGCTAACGCATCAGCATAACTGGTCATATCAGTCAGCAACACCAATACTTTCTGATTATGTTCCACTGCAAAATATTCAGCAGCCGTCAGCGCCATATCCGGAATCAACAGACGTTCTACCGGAGGATTTTCCGTAGTATTCACGAAACTGATAATACGGTCGAGCGCACCGGCATTAGAAAATACATTCTTAAAATACAGGTAGTCGTCATTAGTCATACCCATACCGCCCAAGATAATCTTATCGGTTTCGGCACGCAATGCCACATTGGCCATCACTTGATTGAACGGCTGGTCAGGGTCAGCAAAAAAAGGAATCTTCTGTCCTGATACCAACGTATTGTTCAAATCGATACCGGCAATACCGGTCGCAATCAGTTCCGACGGCTGTTTACGGCGAACCGGATTCACAGACGGACCGCCGATAGGCACTTCCTGTCCCTCAATTTCCGGTCCCCCATCAATCGGATCACCAAAAGCGTTGAAGAAACGTCCAGCCAACTGGTCGCTCACTTTCAGTGTAGGCGACTTGCCCAAGAATACGACCTCAGCATTGGTCGGAATACCTTCCGTACCCTCGAACACCTGCAAAGTCACTTCATCACCCATGATTTTTACCACCTGGGCTAATTTCCCATTAACCATTGCCAACTCATCATAGCCCACTCCTGACGCTTTCAGCGAACAGGTTGCCTTGGTAATCTGGCTAATCTTAGTATATATCTTTTGAAATGCTTTTGTTGCCATCTCTACTCATTATAAATTAAAATTAAAAATTAAAATCAGACACTTCTCTCGGCAACCAATTCCTGTAACTGCTTCTTAAAATCCTCATACTGCTCAGATTTATATTTAGCATAGTTCATCTGTTTGCAAAGGTTGATCATCTTTTTGAAATAATCCATCACCTCAATGAAAGTATCAAACTTGAATTCCGTATGACAGATGTCGATTACCATATTCAAGATCTCCTCCTGACGTTCCATCGGAGTCACTGAATCTACTTCATCAAAAGCATCCTGTTGCAGAATCACAAAATCAATCAACTCTGATTTCCAAAAGATTACATGATATTCTACAGGTACGCCATCATCACCCAAAATATTAATCTGTTCAGCAATTTCCTTACCACGCAACAATCTTGTTTTGATTTCGTTCACCTTACCAATCCATTCACCATTAATACGTTTGGCGATATATTCCTCAAATTCCGGATATTCCAGATATTTTGAATAAGAGTCAATCGGGTTCACAGCCGGATAACGCTTCCTGTCGGCACGTTCCTGCTCCAAGGCATAAAAGCAACGGGCCACCTTTTTAGTATTCTCCGTTACAGGTTCCTTCAAGTTACCACCTGCCGGAGATACAGTACCGATAAAGGTAATAGAACCGGTCTCACCATTATTCAGATGTACATATCCCGCACGTCCGTAAAAGTTGGAGATAATAGCCGAGATATCCATCGGGAATGCATCCGGACCAGGCAATTCTTCCATACGGTTGGACATCTCACGCAAGGCCTGCGCCCAACGGGAAGTAGAATCTGCCATCAGTAAGACTTTCAATCCCATAGCACGATAATACTCAGAAATGGTCATAGCCGTGTACACAGACGCTTCACGGGCAGCCACCGGCATGTTCGAGGTATTGGCAATAATGATAGTACGTTCCATCAGCTTACGTCCTGTATGCGGATCTACCAGTTCGGGGAACTCCGTAAAGATTTCCACCACCTCATTCGCACGTTCACCACAAGCAGCGATAATTACGATATCCGCTTCCGCCTGCTTGGAGATGGCATGCTGAAGCACTGTTTTCCCTGTACCAAACGGACCGGGAATAAATCCCGTTCCCCCTTCTACAATGGGGTTGACCGTATCAATAACACGGACACCGGTTTCCAATAATTTATAAGGACGCGGCTTTTCCTTATAATTAGTCATAGCCTTCTTTACCGGCCACTTCTGAATCATGTTTACCGGAATATCTTTACCTTCTCTGTCCGTCAGAACCACTACAGTATCCTCAATAGTATAATCACCTTCAGGAACAATGGATTTCACTTTATAAGTACCTGTCAACTGAAATGGTACCATAATTTTCAGTGGCTGGAAGTTCTCATCCACCTGTCCCAACCAAGCCGATGGACCAACTTCATCACCCATTTTCACCAACGGTACAAAATGCCACACTCTTTCTTTATCCAATGGATAGGTGTATTGTCCGCGTTTCAGGAACACTCCATCCATTTTATCAAGGTCGTTTTGCAGACCATCATAATTTTTAGACAACATACCCGGACCTAGAGTCACTTCAAGCATGTGTCCCGTAAATTCGGCTTCAGCACCAACTTTCAATCCACGTGTACTTTCAAACACCTGCACATAAACATTGCTGCCTACCACCTTAATAACCTCTGCCATCAAGCGGTCTCCGCCAGTCAGAATGTAACAAATCTCATTCTGTGCCACCGGTCCGTCAACGGTAAGAGTAACCATGTTGGCTATTACGCCACTAACAGTTCCTTTTGTTGCCATATATCTTTAATCTGTTTATTATCTGAATTCTGCGGGAATCTGTATCTCGTCCTTTAATTTATCAATAATCTGACGGAACAGTTCGCTTCCCTTTTCCTTATCCATAGAAATCCAACGGCCAATCATTTCCAGTTTCAACAAAAACACGAAAATCCGCTCCACAGTAAAATAGTTGAAAAAGACAGCGTCTTCCATCCAGTTCCATTTCAACAAATCTATCTTCTTTTCCCTTTCCACTAATTCTTCAATCTCGCTGATACGGAGTACCTGCTCAAAATATTCCAGCATCTCGGACAAACCGAAATCTCGGGCATTCGATGTACGAATCATCTCACTCACATCCGTCTTGCCCACTACTACCTGAGATACGTCCATTTTATATTTACGTGCAGCTAAGGCAGCCAGTATATTATTGATATTCAAATTAAATTCAAACCAGGAGGAAACAAATTGATTACCGCAGTTCATGGCATACGCATAATAGCAGGCAGATAACATATCTTCCGCACGATAGAGTTCCTCTGCGGAAAGAGCCAAATAAGCAGTAATAAATTCATAAAGATAAGATGGGTATCTCTTATCCGGAGCATCGCCTTCACGCACCGAACTGATAAGCGCCAGCAACTCATTCTGAGAATAATTCCCCTCAAAATCTGTCGTAGCTTCCTTATCTTTCAACAGTTTCAACAGGTTAGCATTATCGAATTTCAAATAGAACAAGTCGATTAACTTCCTATCCTTTTCCGATAATTCCGAATAGATTTCCGATTTAAAATTAGCCACTGTATAGTTCAGTTTGCCATCCTCCAACGAAAGATCCGGCAAACCGGCTACCAGGCAATAATAATTTGTCATAGTCCCGTTTTAAAACAACATTTCTACTAATTGAGGACGAAGGAAATCCTTGAAATAATTTTCAAATTCCTCTTCACCGAAGTTCACTTTGTAAGAGCCGTCAGCTGGTGAGATAGTAAAAAGTGATTTCGTTCCGTTCACTTCTTCTATTCTCACTCCTTTATCCAACAAAGCTTTTGCGTTCGCTGCAAAATATTTCTTAAGTCCTTCGGCATCTGCGGTAGAGATCACGATAGATTCGTTAGCAGACCATTGGGCAGCTAATGAAACTATAAACTTATTCAGATACTCCTTATCTGCCACAAATCCTTTCACACTTTCACTGACTACCTCATTGGTCAACAAGGTAGCTATTTCGGTCTTCAATGCATTTACTGCTTGTCCGGCAAACAATTTAATTTCTGATTGTGTATTTTCGGCAGTTTCCTTGGCTGACTTCCGAGCTACAGCGAGAATAGACTCAGCTTCCTTACGGGCATCCTCTACAATCTTTGCTGCTTCATCGCGAGCACTACTGATAAGTCGCTGTGCTTCTTCATTTCCTTTTTCCACACCTTCACGATAAATCTTATCGGTAAGCTCCTGAATTTTATTTTCCATATTCTTAGAAGATATTTTTTTGAGTTTAACACTTTCTTTCTTCAATAAATTCAAAAAGAATAGCCCAAAAGTACAAAAATCAATGATAGAAAAAGAATTTAATGATAGAATTTACACTAAAAGTACTGCAAAAAGAGAAAAATATACCATATTCATGTTACAGAACATAGGATTATTTCCGTTACTAGACTCCCCACACACGTGCGTATACAAAAAAAAGCCTCCGGAACTTCTTCAAGTCCGGAGGCTTCAATCAAAACGGCGGCT
>OAVD01000183.1_pt1 | contig 59769 bp, 46 predicted proteins | sample 1476351 | NCBI WGS metagenome assembly OAVD01 (sample SAMEA2580075, study PRJEB22360) | human gut metagenome | biome: human gut; feature: human-associated habitat; material: faeces | place: Denmark | collected 2008/2010 | reverse complement strand
CCTTGTCGACGTACTTCTGGATTTCGTCGTGAACGGCGGCGGTCGCAGCCACGCGATCCAACGGCGTATCGGCAGACAGTCCAATGGAAGGCAGCCAAGCCTCCAATCCTTCCGGATCCAACGTGATCAGCGCACCGATGAACGGACGATTGTCGCCGACAACTACCACATGCTCCACAATCGGACATTTCACAATCTCCTGCTCCATCGGAATCGGAGAAACGTTCTTGCCGCCGGCGGTGATGATGATGTCCTTCTTACGGCCGGTGATCGTAATACGTCCCTCGTCGTCAATCGACGCCAAATCACCCGTTTTCAGCCACCCATCCTCGGTGAACGCTTCCGCCGTCTTCTCAGGCAGGTTGTGGTAGCCCCTGAACACGTTCGGGCCCTTCACCTGAAGTTCGCCATCATCGGAAATGCGCACAGACGATCCCGGAGCCGGTTGGCCGACAGTGCCGATCACATTGTCGGTGACGCGGGTCGCGGCGAACGGCGCAGCGGTTTCCGTCATACCGTAACCCTGAATCATCGGCAGGCCGATACCGTTGAAGAAATGCGCCAGAGACACGTCCAGAGGAGCACCACCGCATGCCACGTAGCGGATGCGCGGGCCGAGAGCGCTACGCACGGTACGGTATACGGAAGCCTCATACGAAAGATGCTGCGCGATCTGCTTGGCGGTCGGGCGTTCGCCGGCCTGCTGCATGCGCGACCAATCGCGTGCGGCTTCGGCAGCCTTGAGGAACAGGCGTCCCTTCCAACCCGTGCCGGCCTTGCGGGAGGCCGCGTTATACACCTTCTCGAACACTCGTGGTACGCCCAGCAGATATGTCGGTTCGAAGGAACGCAAATCGGGCAGCAGCGTCTTTGTGTCCGGCAGATAACCAACCACGCCGTCGTCGGAAGCAATCGACGCGTACTGGATGAACCGTGCGAAACAGTGGGCGAGCGGCAGGAAGAGAAGCAGTCGCGGATGATCTTCGAGAACGATCTCATGCAACGCCAGACTGCCTGCGCGCGTGATCGATATGAAATTGCGGTGCGAAAGCTCGGCACCCTTTGGAGCTCCCGTCGAACCGGACGTGTACACGATGGTGGCCAGATCGTCTGCATGCACCGAATCGATGCGCGCTTCCAGCTCCTCGTCGGACACGGTGACGCCCAAGCCTTCCAACGCGCCCATGGCGTTGGAATCGAGCATCAGAATGTGCTTGAGAGACGGGCAGCGGTCGATTACGGAGTCGAGACGGTCGAAGCGCTCGCGATTGTCGGCGATGGCCAGTTTCACATCCGAATCGTTGAGGATACGCTCGGCCTGCGCCGCGGAATCAGTGTCGTAGATCGGCACGTTCACCGCGCCGATGGCGGCCAGTGCGAAGTCGAGCACGCCCCACTCGTAGCGGGTGGTGGAGAAGATGGTGACGGCATCGCCCTTGTTGATGCCGAATGCGATGAGGCCTTTTGCGGCGGCGAGCACGGCATTGTGGAATTCGCCGGTAGTGACCTTCGTCCATTGGCCGGGGGCGGTTTTGCGTTCCGCGATCACGGTATCTTCGCCAGTGCGCGCTATGCGTCCAGTAAGCAGGGAATAGATGGATTCGTCGTCGCGCACCTCAACGGATTCGCCCGGGGTGGTGTACTCGGTGAGCATGAAGCGTTCTCTTTCTCGCGGTTTTTGCGTTGTTTCCGCGTATTTCTGCTTGTGATGCGTGCGGGAGCGATACAAACCGTGTGTCCGCGTTTCCTACCCCTTGCGCACCTTGCACATTCTAAGTTACGGGGCCGTAAGTCTGCATTGTGAGAAGCGACAAGAAATATTTCATCAACTTTGTATGAACTGACAAATGGTGCTATTCCGTCAAAAATCAAGTGTTTGGTGTCGCGCTGTATCCGTTCGAAAAAAGGCTTGACGTAACGGTTGCGGGGGAGTCGCCATGCTTCCCATATATCCCCGAAAGGACCGTAAAACCAGCGAAATGCGAAGAAATGGTGGTGCGAGCGTTTTTTATCGAGTACACTCACGAGTGACGCAATTTACCCCTTGCGTCAGAGGGCTGCCTGCTCAACGGCGAACATCCAGCCTTTCTCTTTTCAACGTTGCTGATTTGAGGTCGATTATGGCAATTCGATTGCGACGGTTCGCTGTATGCAATGCGCCCTTGACGATTGCGAGCTGCCTTGGATAGGCTGAAAACGGTTTGCCACGCACCGGTTTTCCCGTATTGGCCTGTTGCGATTCGTTTGTTGGATGCATGGCGATTGCGCTTTGGGCCGTAGGCGAGCTGGCAACGCGAGTGCGCTCATTGGACGGAAGGTGTTTATGTTTGACAAGAGGCTGTTTTCCCTCGCTCCCGGCGTGGGGCGGTTGGTTGCGGCGAAAGTGCTCTGCCAATGGGTCGGATTGCTGTCCAACGTCGTGTTCGTGGTGACGGTGGTGGTCATGCTTTCGCCGGCGCTTGCCGTGGTGGAATCGGCGTTCGACCCCATGTTCTCCATGGGTGATAGTGGCCTGATTTCCCGCCTGTTCATCGGCTTTGGCTACGGCGGATTCAGTGCGGAAACATACGTCGGATGCGTACTGGCGATCGTGGTCTGTGCGGTACTGCGTTTTCTGATGATGCGCGCAGCGGCCTATTTCGGCGCGGAAGCGGCTGAGCGTGTCAAACTCGCGTTACGTGAACAGCTTTTTAATAAAATGCTTGCGATCGGACCATCATATTCGCAACATATCAGCACTGCCGACGTGGTGCAATCTGCCGGTGAAGGCATCGAACAAATCCAAAGCTTCTTCGAATTATTCCTACCGCAACTGTTTTATGCGATTCTCGCACCGGTAACATTATTTTTTATAGTTGCGCCGATTAATATGCCGACGGCTGTTACATTGCTTGTATGCGCGCCTTTGATTGTATTGATTGTTGGCATGGTCGCAATGCGCGCAGCCCGAGTATTCAAAAAATATTGGGGAAAATACACCGACATGGGATCTGTGTTTCTTGACAATGTACAAGGTCTTGAAACGCTGAAAACTTTTGACGCGGATGCGCATGCCGCCAAGAAAATGGGCGAGCAAGCGGAACAATTCCGCGTAATGACCATGAATGTTCTGCAAATTCAGCTGCGCTCGTTCACCGCCATGGACGTCGTCGCATACGGGGGTGCCGCGGCCGGCGTGGGCGTATCGATCTGGCAGTATGCGAGTGGTGCCGCATTGCCGCTTGCCGGCGTGCTGCTGATAGTGCTTCTTTCCGCGGATTTCTTCATTCCGCTGCGCCAATTGGGGTCGTTCTTCCATGTCGCGATGAACGGCATGACTTCGACCAAGCGTATTTTCGCATTGCTTGATACGCCGATTCCTGCGCATGGGATGCAGGAAATGCCGGAATTCGGCGCTTCCGATAACGGTGTGGACGTGTGCTTTGATGACGTGTCGTTCCGATATGTGGACGTGAATACGGACGCTGCGGCGGCTGTGAGTGTGGCTGCGGATACGGCTGTGACGGCGGATATGGAAACTGGAAAAACTGGACAAATCGGGGGAAAGTCCGGTGTGGTTGGTGCTGGAAAAACAGGCATGTCGAAAGATGATGATGGTTCGGTCGTCGCATTGCATGGCGTCTCTTTCACTGCGCGGCGCGGGCAGGTGACCGCCATCGTCGGTCCGTCCGGATCCGGCAAATCCACCGCCGTCGAACTGCTCTCCGGAAATCTTTCCGGATATGAAGGATGTATGTGGCTGCAATCCGGAAACACAGGAAACAACTCGACGCAACGGTACCAAATCAACGATCTTTCCATCGAATCCCTTACGAGGGAAATCGCCATAGTGGCGGCGCAAAGCCACCTTTTTGCAGGAACGTTGCGTGACAATCTGCTGATGGCCAAGCCGGATGCCACCGAAAGCGAACTGTGGCAAGCGCTGGAAGCGGCGCATATCAGCGATTTCGTGCGTGCGCAATCGCAAGAACTTGACCTGGCCATCGAACAGGGCGCAAGCAACCTGTCGGGAGGGCAGAAACAGCGCATCGCCATTGCGCGCGCATTGCTGCGGGAGCCTGCCGTCTATATTTTCGACGAAGCCACCAGCAGCGTCGATGTGGAAAGCGAAACCCTGATTCTGCAAACCATTCGGGCGCTTGCGGATCGGGGCAAAACCGTGATCATGGTGACGCACCGCATGGCGAATGCAGCCGACGCCGACCATGTGGTGGTATTCGAACACGGGCGCGTGGCGGAACAGGGCACGCATGCGGAACTCATGCGTGCCAACGGAACGTACGCCAAACTGTTCCACGCCCAACAAACCGTGGAAAACATAGGTCTACGCAATAACGCAACCCATTCCACCTCTGCATCCCACGCACTTAAAGCGTCCGATTCTGCAGAATCAGTCACGCAGCGTGCGGAAATGGGTCTCCAAGTGTCCGATTCCGCAGAAACGGACAACCAACTCACTAAAAACACCGCTCAGTTGTCCGATTCTCCCGAATCGGTCACGCAGCGTGCCGAAACTACGTCTCGAATGTCCGATTCTGCAGAAACGGACGCACAGGGTGCGAAAACGGGCGTTCGGATGTCCGATTCGGCAGAATCGGACGCGAAGACAATACCCACGTCTCGCCTTATTGCGCGCCTGTTGAAGGAAGTTGGGCCGCAGCGCAAGTACATGATCGTCGCGTGCGTCTGCGGCACGCTCGGCCATCTCGCCGCCACTTTCCTGCCGGTGTTCGGCATCGCGGCGGCCTTCGCTGCAGTCGGCTCGCCGGTCTGGAACCTCAGCGTTCCCGCGGCGCTCGCAGCCATGGCCGTATGCGCGCTGATCCGCGGCGGCATGCGTTACGCCGAACAGTTCATGAACCATAACGTGGCGTTCCGTCTGCTTGCGCTATTCCGTGCGAAAGCCTTCGCGGCCCTGCGCCGTCTCGCCCCCGCCAAGCTTGCAGGCAAAGGCAAAGGCGACCTGATCGCACTGGTCACCACCGACGTGGAACTGCTGGAAATCTTCTTCGCACACACCATCAGCCCGGTCGTCATCGCCATCGTGACTGCCGTCGTCTACGCGCTCGCGCTACTCACCCTCAGTCCGCCCCTCGCGGCGACGCTCATCATCGCGCACCTCATTATCGGCGTCATACTGCCGAAACTCTTTGCATCCGCGGTGCGCGGCATCGGTCCGGAACTGCGCAAGGAGTCGTCCGCCCTCGATGACGAAATGCTTGACGACATGCGTGGCATCGGCGAAATCATCCGCTTCGGCCAAGGCGATGCCCGGCTTGCGTCCATTCAGCGTTGCACGCGCTCGCTGTGGGTCAAACGTGTGCGTCTGAGCGTGAAAAATGGCGATTTTGCAGGATTTGGCGCGGTATTGGTGATGCTGTTCACGGCGATTGCGGCTTTCCTTGCGATGACGTTGTGCACTGCGGTTTCCACTGCCGCCGATATGTCGGAAGGCCTGATGTGGATGGGTTCCGTGGGATCGAACGCCCCAGCGTTGGTTGCGGCTTTCGTGCTGCTCGCCAGCTCGTTTGGGCCGACGCTTGCGTTGAGTGCGTTGCCGGCGAATCTGACGCAAACGTTTGCTTCGGCACGCCGCCTGTTCGCGTTGATGGATGAGGCTCCCGCTGTGGTCGAGCAGGGGAGCGAACGCCCGGAATATCAGGGCATGACAATGCGCGATGTCACATTCGGCTATGGATCCGGCGCCCGTATTTCCGGCGAACGCACGCCAAACGGGCGGTCGGAGCATGCGACTGGCATGAGTCCGGCACGCCCCGCGGAAGCGCAATCCTCCGGCGAACAAGGTGCCGGCATCGCCTCGCAACCGGTGCTCGACCATGTTTCACTCGATGTTTCACGGCAGGGCATTCTCGGTATTCAAGGCCCGTCCGGGCGTGGAAAATCAACGATGTTGAAACTGCTGATGCGCTACTGGGATCCGGATTCCGGCACGATTTCGCTGTCGGATGTTCCATTGCCGCAGGTTGACGCCGGATGGCGTCGGCGCGTGCAGACGATGATGGGACAGGAGACGTATCTGTTCGACGGAACGATTCGCGAAAATCTCGCTATTGCCTGCAATGACGCCGATTTTTCGGATTCTGGCAGTAATTCTGGCAGTAATTTCTGTAGTAATTCCAGCAGTAATGCTGGTGGTGATTCCGCTGATTCCTCCGATTCGGATCTCGCGCACGACATTCCCGATTCCGTATTGCGCGAAGCCCTCGCCAAGGCGTCCGCGCTCGAACTGGTCGATGCGCTGCCGAACGGCTTGGATACGCAGGTCGGCGAGCTGGGTGGCCGCCTTTCGGAGGGTGAGAAGCAACGCATCGGATTGGCCCGCATGTTCCTTCGCGACGCCGATTTGGTGCTGTTCGACGAGCCGACGAGCCGTCTTGACGCCTATAACGAGTCGGTGATCCTCGGATCGGTCAACAATCTCGCCGAGCGGGGGAGTGCCGTCGTGCTGGTGTCGCACCGCGATTCCACCATGCGCATCGCTGATCGCATACTGCGTATGTAGTGCGCAATACGCGAATCCATCTGCATCCCCGTCCGCAATGTGGTCGTATGAAAATCATGCGTCATTCGTATTTCTTATAGCGTGCATCGAAAGTGCGGTCGAAAGGAGCAGTGCGCGCGAATCGAAAGCGAATGGCGCATATCAGGCAAGAAAAGCGAATGAAATTGCGGAATCGTCGGCAGAATCGAAATCGTAAGAAAATGAAACAATCATGAAAATGATAGTCAGAATTTAAGAAAAGCAACTTTTTAAGACGTGCAAATATTCAGTTCACATGATTTTGTAACGAAAAATCGTTAGTATCTGTGTCAAGAGATATCCGCTCTGCAGCAGGGTGGAATACGATTCGACGAAAGGCTGGCGATGGCCAACAACAGGAACGAACTGAACAAGAATCTGGCGCAGATGCTCAAGGGTGGCGTGATCATGGACGTCACCACCCCGGAGCAGGCGAAGATCGCACAGGACGCGGGCGCATGCGCGGTGATGGCTCTCGAGCGTATTCCGGCCGATATTCGTGCTGCCGGCGGCGTTTCCCGCATGAGCGATCCGGCCATGATCAAGGGCATTCAGGAAGCCGTGTCCATTCCGGTCATGGCAAAGGTTCGTATCGGCCATGTTGCCGAAGCCCGCATTCTGCAGGCCATCGAAATCGACTACATCGACGAATCCGAAGTGCTGAGTCCCGCCGACGACGTGTACCACATCGACAAGAACCAGTTCGACGTGCCGTTCGTGTGCGGCGCGAAGAACCTGGGCGAGGCGCTGCGCCGTATCGCCGAGGGCGCTTCCATGATCCGCACCAAGGGCGAGCCGGGCACCGGCGACGTGATCCAGGCCGTGCGCCACATGCGCACCATGAACAAGCAGATCCGCGAGCTCGTCTCCCTGCGCGACGACGAGGTGTATGAGGCCGCCAAGCAGCTGGCCGTGCCGTACGATCTCGCCAAGTATGTGCACGACAACGGTCGTCTGCCGGTCGTCAACTTCGCCGCCGGTGGCGTGGCCACTCCGGCCGATGCCGCGCTCATGATGGAACTGGGTGCCGAAGGTGTGTTCGTCGGTTCCGGCATCTTCAAGTCCGGAGACCCGGCCAAGCGTGCCGCCGCCATCGTGCAGGCCACCGCCAATTGGCAGGACGCCGACCTGCTCGCACGCCTTTCCGAGAACCTCGGCGAGGCCATGGTCGGCATCAACGAAGACGAGATCGAAACCATCATGGCCGCTCGCGGCGAGTGATTGCGCTGTAATTTCGTGCGCTGTGCGCTGCGTGCGGCTGTCGGCGTGTCTGTTCGATGCGCCGCGCGCAGCCCGTTTCGCATGATTCGCGATGGTTCGGGTAAGGAGATCCGATGGTTGTTGCCGTTGAATACATTTCGAAGGAAGAATCGACTGACGTTGCCGAAGGTGCGGCTTCCGCGCAGCATGGCGTGACCGGCATCCTTGCGGTGCAAGGCGCGTTCGCCGAGCATGCGGCGATGCTGGATCGGCTTGGTGCGCCGTGGAAACTGCTGCGTGCCGCCGAGGATTTCGACGATTCGATCGACCGCGTGATTCTGCCTGGCGGCGAAAGCACCACGCAGGGCAAATTGCTGCGTTCGACCGGCTTGTTCGATCCGATCGCCGCGCATATCGCCGCTGGAAAGCCGGTATTCGGCACCTGCGCGGGCATGATTTTGCTCGCTCGTCGTCTCGATAACGACGAGAACGTCTATTTTGGCGCGTTGGATGCGGTCGTGCGCCGCAATGCGTATGGACGTCAGCTTGGTTCGTTCGCTGCGTCCGCCGATTTCGGCGCTTCCGACGATGCGGATGCTGTGGTGGTTGCGTCGGGGGAGTCTGTCTCTTCTGCGATTTCCACGGCTGCTGGTGAGGAGGGGGCTTCCGAGGCTTCGGATACGTCGGTGGTGCTCAAGGATTTCCCTCTGGTGTTCATTCGCGGACCGTTCGTTGCCGAGGTCGGCGAGCGGGCCACGGTCGAAACGTCGGTCGACGGCAATGTGGTCGGTTTGCGTCAGGGCAAGATTCTCGCTACGGCGTTCCACCCCGAACTGACCGACGATACCCGCATTCACGAGCTGTTCCTCAGTTTGTAGGCTCATCGAGCGGTGCGGAGTCCGTCTCTTCGTCGTATGCGTTGTTTTGGGAGGCTTGCGATTCGCAGACCTCCTTTGTATATGTTCTTTATATGTTTTCTCTTGTGAGGTAGCTTTCTTGCGATCCATTTTTTGGTTGAGATGCGCGGACAATCGCAGATTATTGTGCAAACGATGTCATTCTGTTTGTGCGAAACGCCGATGATTTCGTTGGCGCTTCAATAGCGCACAACAGTTGCAGGGGGCTATCGAACCGGTTTGCTTGACACCTTGATACAACCGTGTATCATCGGAGCTAATGGTACACGGTTGTATCAGAAAGGAAACAAAGCCATCCTACCAGTCCAAACATCACCACGGGGGTATTGTTTGGCAGGTCGCGAACATACAAACATCACCAAGTGGAAAGCACGGCATGTGCATTCCGCGGCGGATGTTCCGAAACATATGCGACCGACATGCAATCAGCATGCGAAGCGGATGGCAGAAAGGGAAAAGAACATGCGCAACATGAAGAAGGCTCTCGCAGCGGTAGCAGCAGTGGCAACCCTCGCCAGCCTCGCGGCCTGCGGTGGCAGCGACGGCGGCAACGACGCCAAGGCCAACGCCGGAGACGCAGACAAGGCGGATCTCGTTTTCTGGGGCTGGGACACCGGCAACACCATGAAGGCCCTGATCGCCGACTTCGAAAAGGCCAATCCCGGAATCACCGTCAAATTCAACAACACCGGCACCGCATCCGACACCCAGACCGCACTGAGCAACGCCGTCGCGGCAGGCAAGGGTGCCCCCGACGTGGTCATGCTGGAAGACCCGACCGTCACCCAGTTCGCGGTTACCGGCGACCTCGTTGACCTCACCGCCTACGGTGCCGACAAGCTCGAAGACGACTTCTCCGCAGGCCCGTGGAGCAAGCTACAGTATGATGGCAAGCCGTATGCGCTGCCGATTGATTCCGGCCCGGAAGTCTTCTTCTACAACGATGCCGTGCTCAAGAAGGCCGGCGTCGACGGCTCCCAGATCAAGACTTGGGACGATTATTACGAGGCAGCCAAGAAGGTCAAGGCCATCGGCGCCTACATGACCAACAATTCCGGCTCCTCCATGGAATACCAGCCCTTCACCGCCCAGGCATGGCAGGCCGGTGCGCAGCCGTGGAAGGTCGATGGCGAGAACATCACCATTGACATGACCAAGGATTCCGGCATGAAGAAGTACATCGAATTCCAGCAGAAGCTCATCGACGAAGACCTCGTCGACACCAAGATCGCCAACTGGTCCGACGACTGGAACCGTGCGCTCAACGAAGGCGACATCGCCACTCTCACCATCGGCGCATGGATGCCGGTTAACCTCATGAACGGCGCTCCTGACCAGGCCGGCAACTGGCGCGTGGCCCAGCTCCCGCAGTGGAACGAAGGTGACGAGGTCTCCGCTGAAGACGGCGGCTCCGCACTCGCGGTCGTCTCCCAGTCCAAGCAGCAGGCCGCGGCCTACAAGTTCGTCGAATACTTGACCCACGGCGACGGCGCCCAGACCATGGCCGACACCGGCACCTTCCCGAGCCTGAAGAAGATCCTCTCCTCCGACTCCTTCACCGATCCGAACACTGAAGCCAACAAGAAGGTCAACGACTACTTCGGCGGCCAGAACGTGAACGAGATTCTCTCCGAAGCCGCCCAGCGCAAGGTCTCCGCCTTCCAGTACCTGCCGTACAACCCGTACGCGCAGTCCACCTTCGGCGATCAGATCTCCAAGGCCTACAGCGAGGACATCACTCTGGAGGAAGCCTTCGTCAACTACAGCAAGGCGCTCACCGATCACGGCAACCAGCAGGGCTACACCGTCACCAGCAAGGACTGACGGCGCCCAGCCGCTGCCGTGCGGCACAACGAAAAACGCGATAATGCGATCCGACATACGCAACGCACCATCGCAACCATGAAGATCGACGGCAGGTGGGAATCGTCTGACGTGACCCGCCTGCCTCACTTCGCAAAAATAATTTTAAAAACGAAATCTTACAATAGAAAAAGATTTCAAAAAATAGCAATCCTGTAATTCAAACAATAAAAGATTTTGCGGATTAACAATTGCACATGGTTGTGCGATCAATAGAGCAAAAAGCATACAGAAAGAAGAAAGCATGTCTCAGCAAGCAGCAGTCGCGGCGGATGCGCTGCATACGCCTGCGGACCAGATTCGCGTCAACCGTCACCGTGCGGATTGGCGTGGTTGGAAGTTCATGTGGCCGTTCGCGTTGGTGTTCGTGTTCGTGTTCGTGATCCCGATCCTGTACGCGATCTACATCAGCTTCTTCCAGAAGCAGATGATCGGCGGCACGAAGTTCGTGGGAATCAGCAACTACATTCGTCTGTTCCACGACCAGCAGTTCTGGAGCTCGGTCGGCAGGGTCGCGCTGTTCACCTGCGTGCAGGTGCCAATCATGCTGTTCCTGTCGGCGGCGATGGCCCTGGCGTTGGATTCCATGAAGCTGCACGGCGCGAAGTTCTTCCGCATCAGCACGTTCCTGCCGTACGCGGTGCCGGCCGTGGTGTCGACTTTGGTGTGGGGCTTCATGTACGGCGCGAAGTACGGTCTGGTCGGCTCCCTGAACGACTGGCTGGGCACGAACCTCGACGTGCTGAGCCCGAACGTGCTGCTCGCCGCGATCGGCAACATCGTGACGTGGGAGTTCACCGGCTACAACATGCTGATCTTCTACAGCTCGCTGTCCACGATCCCGCATTCGCTGTACGAGGCCGCCTCGATCGACGGGGCGTCCGAGTGGCAGATCATCAAGTCCATCAAGCTGCCCGAACTGAAAGGCTCGCTCGCGATCACGGTGATCTTCTCGATCATCGGCTCGTTCCAGCTGTTCAACGAGCCGAGCATCCTGCAGAACATGGTGCCGGGCAACTCGATCACCACGTACTACACGCCGAACATGTACGCGTACAACCTGAGCTTCGCGGGCAACCAGTCGAACTACGCCGCCGCCCTGGCGATCACGATGGCCGTGATCACGATGGCGATCGCGTACGCGGTGCAGCTCAACAGCATGAAGGAGCAGATGAAGTAACGCCCGGTGGCGCGAACCATCCGCATATAGGGGAAGAAACGCTAAGGAGCATCGAAAATGAGTGACGCAACAATCGCCGCGGGCACGGAGCAGAGGCTCACCGCTCAGGAGCTCAAAGCCCAGGAGAAGGCCGCGAAAAAGACCGAGAAGGAACGCCTCAAGAGGGTCGCGCGCGACGAGAAGGCCGAGCGCAAGAGGGCTGCGAAGTCCGGCTTCGCGAACGTGGCGAACCCGCGCAGGAGCACGCTGCTGACCATCGTGTGCGCGCTGTTCGCGGTGTACTGCCTGTTCCCGTTCGTGTACCTGCTGATCAACGCCACGAAGACGCAGGCGGACTTCACGTCCACGTTCGGTCTGGGCTTCGGCCGCACGTTCGCCCTGTGGGACAACATCAAGACCGTGTTCACCTACCAGGACGGCATCTTCGGACGCTGGTTCCTGAACACGATCCTGTACGTGGTCGTGGGCGCCGGCGGCGCGACCCTGCTCGCCATCATGGGCGGGTACGGCCTGGCGAAGTTCCGTTTCCCGGGACGCAAGGCCGTGTTCGCGGTGATCATCGGCGCCATCTCGGTGCCGGGCATCGCCCTGGCCGTGCCGCAGTTCCTGCTGTTCGCCAAGCTGAACCTGACGAACACCCCGTGGGCCATGATCATCCCGAGCCTGGTGTCGACGTGCGGCCTGTACCTGATGTGGATCTTCTCCGACCAGGCCGTGCCGACCGAGCTGCTCGAAGCCGCCCGCGTGGACGGCGCCGGCGAGTTCCGCACGTTCTTTCAGGTGTCCCTGCCGCTGCTCGCCCCGGGGATCGTGACGACGGCCCTGTTCACGATCGTGGCGACGTGGAACAACTACTTCCTGCCGTTGATCATGCTGAAGGATTCGAACTGGTATCCGCTGACGATCGGTCTGAACCAGTGGAAGGACCAGGCGAGCACCGCTGGCGGTCAGGCGATCCAGAACCTGGTGGTCACGGGTTCGTTGATCACGATCGTCCCGTTGGTCATCGCGTTCCTGTGCCTGCAGAAGTACTGGCAGTCCGGCCTTGCCGCAGGCGCCGTCAAGGAATGATCGCAACGGTCGCATGCTGAAATTTCGGTAAAGCGCATACCGATTTTTCGGCAATCGTCCGAAAAGAACAAAAAATAAGACCTCGGGGGTGTCATCGTGGACATCCCCGGGACCATCTCAAATATCTTAGTAAATATATATACTAGATTTTATAAAAAGATTTTACGAGAGCTTTCGAAGGGAAGCTGTCGAGCTGGCATCCTCAGCGTTATAGCGGATGCCATACGCACACAAAGGAGTAATCCATGCATCGCACGTTCAAATGGCCGGAACTGCTGACCGACAACGGCAAAGGCATCGCATACGGCGGTGATTACAATCCTGACCAGTGGTCGGAAGACGTGTGGGACGAAGACGTCCGCCTCATGAAACAGGCCGGTGTCAATACCGTGGCCGTGGCCATTTTCAGCTGGGATCGCATTCAGCCGGAAGAAAACCGTTGGGATTTCGGCTGGCTTGACCGCATCATCGACAAGCTCGGCAAAACCGGCATCGCGGTCGATCTGGCCTCCGCAACCGCTACCGCGCCGCTGTGGCTGTACGAAAAGCACCCGGAAGTGCTGCCGCAAGACAAATTCGGCCATCCCGTCAACGCGGGATCGCGCCAATCCTGGAGCCCGACAAGCCCGGTGTTCAAGGAATACGCGCTCACCCTGTGCCGCAAACTGGCCGAACGCTACGGCACCAACCCGTACGTCACCGCATGGCATATGGGCAACGAATACGGCTGGAACAACCGTTACGATTACTCCGACAACGCGCTCAATGCCTTCCGCCTGTGGTGCGAGCGCAAATACGGTACCATCGAAAACCTCAACAAGGCGTGGGGCACCACCTTCTGGGGTCAGGAAATGAACGGTTTCCACGAAGTGCTCATCCCGCGTTTCATGGGCGCCGACTCCATGGTGAACCCCGGTCAAAAGCTTGATTTCGAGCGTTTCGGCAACGATATGCTGCTCGACTTCTATAAGGCCGAACGCGACGCCATCGCCGAAATCTGCCCCGACAAGCCGTTCACCACGAACTTCATGGTCTCCACCGACCAGTGCTGCATGGACTACGCCGACTGGGCCGAGGAAGTCGATTTCGTGTCGAACGACCATTACTTCCATGAGGGCGAATCGCATATCGACGAACTGTTCTGCTCCGACGCTTTGATGGATTCCCTCGCGCTCGGCAAGCCGTGGTATGTGATGGAACATTCCACTTCGGCCGTGCAGTGGAAGCCGCTCAACGCACGCAAGCGCAAGGGTGAAACCGTGCGTGACTCCATTGCGCATGTGGCCATGGGTGCCGACGCCATCAACTTCTTCCAGTGGCGTGCCTCCGCATTCGGAGCCGAATCCTTCCACTCCGCACTCGTGCCCCACGCGGGCGAAGACACCAAACTGTTCCGCCAAGTGTGCGAACTGGGCGCAGCGCTGAAAACCCTCGGCGACGCTGGCGTGCAGGGTACCGAACTGGAACAGTCCGATACGGCGATCCTGTTCAGCGCGGAATCCGAATGGGCCACACGCTCCGAAACCCTGCCGAGCATGAAGCTCAACCATTGGCATGACGTGCGCGACTGGTACCGTGCGTTCCTCAACGCCGGCACCCGTGCCGACATTGTGCCGTTGAAATACGATTGGAGCGCATACAAGACCGTCGTACTGCCGACCGTGATCATGCTCAGCGCCGAAGATACGCAGCGTTTGGCCGATTTCGCAGCTGCCGGCGGCCGCGTGGTCATCGGTTACGCAACCGGACTGATCGACGAAAACTTCCACACCTGGCTCGGCGGATACCCGGGAGCCGGAGACGGCCTGCTGCGCGAAATGCTGGGTATTCGCGGCGAGGAATTCAACATTCTCGGCGCGGAAGCCGAAGGCGAACCGTCCGAAATTCGTTTGAGCTCCGGTGCGGTCACCCGCCTGTGGCAGAACGATGTGAACGTCGACGGCGAACGCGCGCAGGTATTAGCCACCTACGAAGGTGAAGAAGCCGACGAATGGGAACTCGGCGGCACCGCCGCAATCACCCGCAATCCGTACGGTTCCGGCGAAACATACTTCGTCGGCTGCGATCTCAACGTCGCCGATCTTACGGAATTCGTGCGCGAGAATATCGTGGAAGATTCCGCAAATGTCGCCAATCCGACCGATTCCGACGTACTGCACACCGTGCGCAAGTCCGCCGACGCAACCTTCGATTTCTATCTGCCGCGCGGCAAGAAAGAAATCGCATTGCAGGGCATCGAAGGCGAACCAATCTACCTGTTCCAAGCGGAAGCAGAGGAACAGACGGGCAGCTACACCGTGCATCGCAACGGCGTACTCGTCGTAAAGCGCGCATAATTCCGCACAATTTCGCGCAATTTCGCGCGATTGATTGCGTAACACAACAATCTCACACAACCTGAGCCCGCCATTCTGAAACTCAAGAATGGCGGGCTTGCCATAACTGGTAAACTTTTTACCGGCATATTCAACAATCACGGAGACGAACATGGGCGAGTCAAAGCCGGAGCCGAAGCCGGACAAAAAACGCGTCACCCTACGAGACGTGGCCGAAGAGGCAGGCGTTTCACTCAAAACCGCATCCAACGTGATCAACCATTCCGGCCGTATGACCGACTCCACGCGAGAAAAAGTCCAGGAAGTCATCGACCGACTCGGATACCGCGTGAACGTGTCCGCGCGCAATCTCAACCGCGGCAAAACCGGTTTCATCACACTCGCCGTACCAACATTGACCGCCCCATACCTGTCGGAGCTCGCCAACCGCGTAATCGACGCGGCCCGCGGCTACGGCTACTCCGTATACGTCACCACCTACGCCGAAGGATCCGCACAAGGAGCGCAATCACTCCTGCGCAACTTCAACACCACCGTCTCGGACGGCATGATCCTGTCGATCTCCGAAGTCGAAAACCTTGAAGCGGCGGACTTGGACGTGGACTATCCGCTCGTATGCGTGGGCGCGCGTTCCACACACGGCAAAGCCGACCACGTTACCCCCGACGATATTCAGGAAGCCCGCCTTGCCGCCGAATACCTGTTCGATCATGGAGCAACTCGACTCGCGGTGGTGGGCTCTCGAACCGAACCGGAACACATTGATTCCGTACGAGACGCCATTGAAGGCAATGCGCAACTGCGACTCCGCGGCGTGCTCGAAGCATGCGCCGCGCGAGGTATCGAATTCGATTCGCGATTGGTGATGAACACGGGCCAGGATTGGACGATCGGCTCCGGCGCTCGCATTACGCAACAGCTCATCGATTCCGGAATTCCTTTCGACGGGATTGTGGCATTCAATGACCAGCTTGCGTTGGGAGCGCTGTTCACTTTAGCTGCGAACGGCATTTCCGTTCCCGACCAGATGCAGGTGATCGGCTTCGACAATATTGAAGAAGCCGCATATTTCCAGCCTCCGCTGACCACCATGGATTCTTGTCTCGACTGGATTGCGCCGACTGCGGTCAGCCGCATTCTCGACCGGATCGACGGCACGCGTGTGCTGGAGCCGAGTTACATCACCACCCAGTCGCACGTGATCGCCCGCGCCACCACGCGCGTGTAGCTCGCCGTTGGTTTCGTGCCGTCGGCTTTCGTACCGTTGATTTCGCGCTATCGCCCTTTGTGCCGTTGATTTCGTATCGTTGGCTTCGCGACGCAGCTCGCGATGTTTGTGCAGACCCGAATCAACCTCGGTGCTCCGGCAATTCCTGCGCGGGCAGCTGCACCGGTCGACTGGCGGACAACTGCGCGAGGCGGCTGTGCGGACGCGGCTGCGCCGGTCGACCGTGCGGACACCGAAATGGGACCCACATCAGGAACGACCGGAGAGCGTGAGAATTACAAGAATCACGTTAAGTGTGACAATCAGCGAAACAACTACCATATTGATCGCGAATTTCACCGGACCATCCACATAATCGCCCATTAAAGAACGGTCGTGCGTGTATTTCATTAACGGAATAATCGCAAATGGAATGCCGATCGACAGCACAACTTGCCCTATGATCAGCGCTTCCGTCGGATTCTTAGCAAACCACAACACCACCAACGCCGGTACGAGCGTCACCACGCGGCATGCCCACATCGGCGTTTTGATCCGCAACAGTCCATGCATGATTTCGGCGCCTGCATATGTGCCGACCGACGTGGAACTCAGGCTGGAAGCCAGCAATCCGACCGAGAAAATCGTGCCGATCACCGGACCTAGCACATGCTGAATGGCCTGTTGCGCACCCTCGATCGTATCCGTGCCGGTCATGCCATGCAATGAATTCGCCGCAAGAATCAATAGTGCAAGATTCACCGATCCAGCAAGTAATAATGCCCAGAACACGTCTATTTTGCTTCCGTGTAGCAGGGTCTTTACGCTCGGTTTGGGCTCTCCTGGCACGTAATGGTCGTTCACCAGCGTGGAATGCAGGTAAATCGCGTGCGGCATCACCGTGGCGCCCAGCATGGAAGTTGCCATCAATACCGTTTCGGTTCCTTTGAAATGCGGAACAAGACCTTGCAAAACTTGCGCAGGATTTGGTGGATCAATAAAAAGGCCTGCAATAAATCCAAAAGTAATCACCAGCAGCAATGCAATAATCAGCTTTTCAAAAATATGATGCGTGGCACTCTTTTGAAAAATAAGCAAGACCGTAGAAATAATGCCGATTATGCACCCACCAATAAAAAGCGGAAGTCCAAATAATAATTTCAGTGCGATTGCGCCGCCAATTACTTCCGCAAGATCAGTCGCTATTGCAATGACTTCCGCTTGCATGAAAAACATGAATCGACCGCCGTCGCCAAGTCGTTCTCCCAGGATTTCGGGAAGACTTTTTCCGGTGACGATACCAAGTTTTGCGGACTGATATTGAATGAGCACGCTCATACAATTGGCGAGTACCAGCACCCACACCAGCAGATATCCGTACCTCGCGCCGGATGTGATATTCGCCGCCACATTGCCGGGATCCACGTAGGCGACGGCCGCCACAAAAGCAGGTCCAAGCATGCCGGCAAGCGCGTGCCCGTGGCGGGAAGAGAAATCGTGATTCGCCCGTGCCGTTTCCCAGCATTCCACGCCATCCGTCGCACCCGCATTGACCATGCCTCCCATGCCGTCCATATCGTTCGCGTCGTCTGTACTGTTCATGTTCGTCGCCCTCTTATCCGAGCAATGTTATAGCGCACGAGGCTGCGCGGTTATGTTACGTACGCGCATATCATCTGTCGGCATATGCGCGACTCATGCAACGGCGCGTCCGAACCGTTTCAAGACGCAATGCGAGGCATGTGCCACGAAATATGGCCGAATTGCGGCGACCTGCGGCTAAGCTGGAACAAGCATAAGAACGGTTGAGAATAATCGCCTGAAACACAGCCTTCGAAAGGACAACGCATGGCAACTTTCCATACCCCCATGGTCACATTGAACGACGGCAATCTGATTCCGCAAATCGGCTTGGGCGTGCTGCGTATCGACGATGAGGGCGTTACCTCCGTAGTGGAGAGTGCGCTGGAAGCCGGCTACCGTCATATCGACGGCGCGGCGGGGTACAACAATGAGGCCGGCGTGGGTCGCGCGCTGAACAATGCGGGATTCACGGAAGGTGAGCAGCGCAAAAACCTGTGGGTTACGACGAAACTGCGCGATTCCGAGCAGGGGTATGACAGCGCACGCAAGGCGTTCGACCGCCAGCTTGGCTTGCTGCAGCTCGATTATGTCGACATGTACATGCTGCATTGGCCCACCCCGTTCGACTGGCGTTCCAGCGAAACGTGGAAGGCGTTCCAGGAATTCCGCGCGGAGGGGCGCGTGCGCACGCTGGGTGTGTGCAATTTCCTGCCCGAGCATCTCGACCGCTTGCATGAGGAGACCGGCGAATATCCTGCCGTCAACCAGATTGAGCTGCATCCGACCTGGCAGCAGCGCGAGGTCGTGGACTATTGCAAGGCGCACGGCATTGCCGTGGAAGCATATTCGCCGATGGCTCGCGGTGCTGATTTGAACGCCGGAAACGGTGCGATTGAGCGCATCGCAGCGGAGCATGGGGTTACCCCTGCGCAGGTGATTCTGCGTTGGCATATCGAAAATGGCACGATCATCATCCCCAAGTCGGTGCATGCGGATCGGCAGAAGCAGAATCTCGATTTGTTTGGATTCGTGCTCACCCCTGAAGAACATGCCGCGATCGACGCGCTTGACGGTCCGACGCGCGCCGGACATGATCCGATGACGTTCACGTACGCCTGATACTCCGTAATTCCGTAATTTCGTATTATTTTTAATAATTATGCCTCGAAAGAATAATCGTAATTCTTATAATTATCGGAATATTGAACGCGACGTGCGTGATATCCAGCGGGCCGGCAAGCGGTTCAAAAAAAGTTGGATCAACGCCGACGGTCCGCTGGAACGTATTCTTATTTTGCTGGTAGTCGTTGCGGTAATCGGCGTCACTTTCGGCATGCTGCTGCCGAAAGTCAATCCGACCGTAGGCGAAATCACCGGCGAGTACACGGCAACCGGCACAGCTGCGGAAACGTTGGAAAAACTTACCGTCGACGACAATCCCAGCAAGGCCGGATATGATCGCGATGCGTTCGGATTCCGCGAAACCGACGACGATGGCAACGGTTGCGACGTGCGCGAAGACGTGCTCGCGCGCGATCTGACGGACGTGCAATATAAGAACGGCCGTAGCTGCCAGGTTGCGTCGGGCACGCTTGACGATCCGTATACCGGTCAGACCATCCAATTCGTACGTGGAGTGAAAACGTCTTCGGCGGTGCAGATCGATCATGTGGTCGCGTTGGAAAATGCGTGGCAGTCGGGCGCGAACACGTGGGATCATGCGAAGCTGTACCAATTCGGCAACGACATGTACAATCTGCTGGCCGTGGATGGGCCCGCGAATCAGCAGAAGGGTTCCGCTTCGGCCGCATACTGGCTGCCGACGAACAGTGAATACCGTTGCGATTACGTGGCCCGGCAGATTGGCGTGAAAGACAAGTACGGGCTGACTGTCACTTCGCAGGAAAAGCGGGCGATGCTTTCCGTATTGCACGGTTGCCCAGCGCAGGAATTGCCGGAAAGCTGAAGCTGCTCATTTAGGCGCGGATATTTGCGGGTGCTGGCTGGGAACGGTCGTAGTTGTAGACGGTGAACGTTCCTTTGTTGAATCGTTTGGTTTCGTACAGCGCCAAGTCGGCCTGTGCGACGCATTGGTCGAAATCCACGCTTCCGATCGCGTCTCCATCGGCGCGCCCCGTGCCAAGGCTGGCACCGTCAGCGGCTGCAATGCGGCACACGCCTACGCTGCAATGCACGTCTTGCCCGTGCTGTTCCGAGGTGCGTGCCAACTGTTGGAAGAACATGCCCAGCGTGGTTTCAAGCACCTGTTCGCTGGCGGTGTTGCGAATAAGCGCCAAGAATTCGTCACCGCCATATCGGCAGATAATGTCATCTTGCCGGTAGATGTGCCGAAGTTGGGATGCGACCTCGCGGATCCAGAAATCGCCGACCGTGTGTCCGTATGTGTCGTTGATGGTTTTGAAATCGTCGATGTCGACGAACATCAGCATCGCTTCGTCGTGCGAACCCATGCGGTCGAAATATTTGCGCATGTGTTTCCATCCCGCTTCCTTGTTCAGCAAACCGGTCATGCCGTCATGTTCGGCTTCGTACCGTGCTTTTTCGTAGGCGGCCTGTTGCGAGTGGAATCGCATGTTCATTTCCACGGTGTCCATGACGAACATAATCTGTGTGGAAATCACGATCGCCAAACATTGCAATGAAAAACTGTATGCCAGTGCTTGGTAGATGGTCGCCAATACTGGTAGCACGAAGAACGACATCATGGAAAGGAAAATAATGCGATCAAGATTCTTGCGATATGAGATCAACATGAAGAGGCATAATGCGATTCCCAAGACCGCAATTGCCTGCGAAAGAAGATAGAAATTACCGCGATGGTAAAGATTGTGGTCATCGAAATAGTAGAAAAGACCAGTGAATTGTGTGATGATAAGTAAGAGAATTCCAATTACGGATAATGCGTAGACAGCACGCAATGCGGCTGGTTTGCGATGCTGATGTTTGCTCACTGTCAACCAAACATAGGTTGCGAAGAAACTCATGAAAATATAGTTGATGCAGAATACTGAGAAATTGCTTATGCGAACCATATAGTATGCGGTTTCGTCTGCATCTACGCGAAAATACCAGCTGAGCGCGTCGGTTCCAAGAAGAAGCATGCAGGCGATCTGCATGAGTATTTTGATGCGAGTTCGTCTGGTTTTGTGTGGTGTTGCAATGAAAATTCCGCCTGCGCAAATCAGGCATATGAAAATACCCCACAACTCCATGCAGATGTGGAACATGGCCCTGACTGTCATTATCCTCCACCCCCCCCTTCTCGACGCTGCCTGCGTCGAAAACTTGCCTACCTCTTTCGTGTGCCATGATACCTCTAAATAGGGGAGCGTTACCCCGAAATGACAAAAACAGGAATCCGCAGGCGAATATCCATGCCTCTGTCATACGGGCTATCATATAGTTTGTGCGTTTGAATGTGGAGAAGGTGATTGATGTCAGCAAGGCGGAACATGTCCCGAGCGCTTAGTCGAGAGGAATCGTATCAGAACGGTCATTTAACGCGCACGGCGTTTATTTCCATTGCGATTCTTACATTTATTACGTTCGTCGGTAATTTCACGCAATTGCAGTTGAGCGCCGCGTTGCCGACGATCGTCAGTGATTTTGGTATTTCCGTTACGACCGGTCAGTGGCTGACGTCGATTTTCCAGCTGGTCATGGGCGTGATGGTGCCGCTTACGGCATACCTTACGAGACGTTTTTCGACGCGCGAAATCGTGCTTGTTTCCATGGTTGTGTTCACGATCGGTTCACTGTTCGCTTGGCTTGGTCCAACTTTTTTGATGGTGCTGATCGGGCGTTTGCTTGAGGCGGTTGGCACGGGTGTGATGTGGCCGGTGTTGCAGATCACGGTGTTTTCGATTTATCCGCTGTCTCGCCGTGGTTTCGCAATGGGTACGGTTGGCATGGCGATGAGCGTGGCTCCGGCGATCGGCCCGACGCTTGGCGGTGTGCAGACGGACTTGAACGGTTGGCGTTCAATTTTCCTCACGTTGACCATTATCGGCGTAATTTCGCTGCTTCTTGCCTATTTTGGATTGCATAATTTCGGTGAGAACGATAAAACCGCGAAGGCTGACTTTTTTTCCGTTGGACTGTCTATTTTCGGTTTCGGCGGGCTAATGTTCGGCTTTACGAATATTGAATCGTATTCGTTTGTAAATCCTATGGTTTGGCTGCCAATGGTGATTGGCGTTGTGGGAATTATTTGGTTTGTGCTCCGCCAGATTCATGGCGCGCGCAGGCAGATTGAAAATCCTGAAGCGCAGCCGCCGCTGTTGAATTTGAGCGTGTTGAAGAATCGTAGTTTTACTGTTGGCACGATCACGGCCGCGCTCTCGTTCTTCGCGTTCAGTTCGATTATGGTGATCATGCCCCTGTACATTCAGGATTGCCGTGGCTATTCTGCTGCGATTAGCGGCCTGGTGATGCTTCCGGGTGCTTTGGGCCAGTGCATTTCGCAGTTTTTCGGTGGTAAGGTGCTTGACCGTTTCGGCGCACGTCCGGTGGCGTTGATAGGCACGATTACCTTGTGTTTCGGCACGGTCATGATGAGTTTGATTTCCATGACCTCGTGGATTTGGTGGGTGTCGATTTGGCAGTTTGTGCGCCAGATCGGCATGGGTTTCGTGTTGATGCCGATCACCACATGGTCACTGAATTGTTTGGAACCGGAAGAGGTGAGCGCCGGATCCGCGGTGACGAATACGGTTCGTCAGATTGCGGGCGCGATTGGCGCTCCGGTGTTGGTGATTTTGATGGAGACGTTCACGTCTCTTCGTTGGACTGCGCTTGGCGGCACAAAAGCCGTGTATGCGGCTGCCAACGTGTTCGGCATTCAGTGGGCGCTTCGTATCAGTGCAGCAATCTGCTTCGTGATGGTGCTGATGGTGTTCTTCGGCGTGCGCGGCCAGGGTGCCGGTTCCACGCATGAAACCGTGCAACGCGCCCTCAACCGTAGGCGTGCCGCCTGACCGTGCATGCTGCGACGGCTACTCCTCTTCGTTGGGCTTGTATTCCACTACGCTGAGGGCCACCACGCCTGCGCTGGTGTGCACGAACACATTGGCGCTCCCGCCTACGGCTTCCAAGCCTTCCACCAAGTGTGAGATCGGCTCGGAATCGAGCACTGGCAGCACTTGCGCCACGCCGTCTGCGTCGGTGACGGTGAGCGTGTCGTCCAAATATCCGGAGGCGAGCGTTTCGTCGATGGCGCTTTCGAATTCGGCCAGCTTGCTGATTTCCTCTTCGGCGGCCTTGTTTGCGGCCACTTCCACAGCTTGCGCCACTTCTTCTCGCATTGCTTCTTCGCTCATGATTGCCTCTTTTGTTAAGCACCGTTTTGCAACCTATAGATTATCGGATGAACGTATCAGAACGATTCCAAATGCCGGAAAGTGTCCATATAGTGGCACTTTTGTGAAAACATCACCCTCAATGCACGCGGGAAACATATGCGGGGATGAACGCGGGTAGCGTTCACGAGAAGAGATGTTGTGAGAGATGTTGTGAAAAACGATGCGTAAGACTATCGGTTGCAACATGTGATTGCATACGATTGCGGATTGCGCGGAACAGGAAGTGAAACGGGAAGATGGAATGGGAAAGGAGTGCGCATGACTCGACTTGGCGATGTCCAACGAAGTGAGACGCGTCGTGAAACGCGCACTTCACTGCTTACGGCGTTGCTGTGGTTCGCATCCGCCGTCATCGTGTTCGCGATGCTTCTGCGCATGCTACCGAACAGTCTCGATGGTAAACGCTACGTGCCTCTGATCGTCGCGCTCATGCCTTGGCTTGGCTTGCTTTCCGTAATTATCGCAGTTTGTGCAACAGTTTTTCGTACTGTTGGCAAACGAAAACTTTTGATCGCGTTGAGCGTATTGTGCGTGATCATCCAGATTATCTGGCATTGGGGGTATGCCGTTCCGACCAATGATCGTGCCATACAACCTTCTGCAACAGTGCGTGTCATGACGTTCAATACGAAGCAAGGTTGTGCCGATGCGCAGCAAATCGTGCGAACAATCCAAAGCGAGCATGTTGAAATTCTTGCAATGCAGGAAGTTCCATCAGGATTATTAGATCGGTTGCATGATGCTGGAATTGAGGATTATCTTCCGTATTCCGTTTCCGCGCAACTCACTTGGCACGACAATGGCGGTGTGAACGTACTGTACAGTGCGCATCCTCTGCAGGAAACAACGCAGGATCTCATTCCTATTGAATCCAGTAGTATTCCTGCCGCGACGGTTGATTTCAATGGCAGAAAAGTACGATTTGGGTCGGTTCATCCGTTTTCTCCACGACCAAGCAATCAGGGATTATGGAATAAAAGTTTGGATTCCATAGCGCAATTACAGCATTACGATAATGGGGAATTGTATGTGCTGATGGGGGATTTTAATTCCACGTGGGATCATGCAAGCTTCAGATATTTGTTGGGCGATCGATTTACGGATGCGGGGGAGAGTGCCGGCGAGGGATTGCATATGACGTATCCTTCGGTATTCCCTATCGCTGAAATCGACCATATCATCTACGACAAGGGTGTGTACGCCAGAAATTTGGAAACCAAGCGGATTCAAGGTTCCGACCACAAGGCATTATTGGCGACGTTGGAACTTCAGTAATGCTGCCGTCGCGGGTCATGCTTGAGTTGTAGCAATACTGGTTTGCAGGTCACGTTTAGGTTGCATCAGTTCTTGCGTTACCGGCAACATTTGAGCGGTAATGCTTCCGCTTTACCCCGTTATTGCCCCGTTTTTGCTCCGTAGGTTTCATCGACTCCCCCTACTATTACACTGGGGAATCCGAAGTGCTTGCAAACAATTAGGGAGCGAAACGGAATATGAACGGCGCGTCTGATCAGCCTGAAGAATTCGGCGTCCAGCCTGAGCAAGGCCGTCAGGAGGAGCCGCAGTCTAATGCCGATTCAGCCGCCGACGCAACCGCAACCTCCGACGCAACCGCAACCTCCGACGCAACCGCCAGTCCAGAAGATTCCACTTCCAGCGCCCCGCATTCCCGCCGCGTGCGCCGCCGTATGAGCGCCGAGCATATTCGCCAAATCAAGCGCAAACGTCGCCGTCGCAAGATCCTAATCGGCGTACTCGTGATAGTCGCAGCCCTCGCCGTTTTCGCCGGCGCATTCGTATGGTCTGCGCTGCACGTGAAAAACGAGCTGCAGCAAGCGGTGTCGAGTGCTCAAGGCTTGCAGCAGACCATCTCCGAAGCGGACACGTCCAAGCTTGAGAAGCAGACAACCGCGTTCTCCGATCACGTAAGCAAGGCCTACAAGCAAACCTCTTCGCCGCTGTGGCAGGTGGCGTCGGTCGTGCCGTATGTGGGCAATGACATTTCCGCCGTACGCACCACGGTGGCCGCCATGGAGAATATTTCGTCGCAGGCGTTGCCGCAACTGGTGAAAGTCGCCGAAAATGTTGATCTGAACAGTATTCACGTGGAAAACGGCACGATCGAAATTTCCGGATTGGAAGCGTCTCAGCAGCCGCTCCAAATCGCGGACGATACGATCGACAAGGCCACGCGGGAAGTGAAAACCGTGAAAACCCCGCATATCGCGCAGGTCGCGGACGCCCTGAAAACCGCGGAAACGTATTGCGAAAAACTTGACAGCATGGTGCATTCCTTGAATTCCATCGTGCAGGTGCTGCCCAGCATGTTGGGTACGGAAAGCCATGCGAATGATGCTCCGCGCAATTATTTGATTCTTGCGCAAACGAATGCGGAGGCGCGCCCGTCCGGCGGCCTTACGGGATCGCTCGGCCTGGTCACGGTGCAGGGTGGTCACGTGAACTTGCAGCCGTTCGTTTCCGATTCGGAAATTCAGAATGCCGATGAGCCGGTTGTGGATTTGACCGCCGAGGAACGTTTGCTGTTTACCGACAAGCTTGGCAAGGATATTCGCGACGTGAATTTCACGCCTGATTTTCCGCGCACCGGCGAGATTGTGAGCGCCATGTGGAATCGCCAGTATGGCGTTGCGGTTGATGGTGTGATCGCCATTGATCCGCTGTTCCTGCAGAACATGCTGGCGGTGACCGGTGGCGTTGCCATGCCTGACGGTTCGACGTTGGATGGCACTAATACCGCCCAAACGTTGCTGCATGACGTGTATGCGCGCATGGCTCCGCAGGAGACGGACGAGTATTTCGCGGTTGCCGCGCAGGCCGCGTTCGACCATATCATGCAGAATGCGGGCGATTTCAAATCGTATGTCAAGGCGCTTTCCACGTCTGTTGAGCAGGGACACGTGATGGTGTGGAGCGCGCATGAGGATGAGCAGAATCTGATTGCCGATTCCGCTATTTCCGGCAAATTGATTACGGAAGGTGCGAAACCGCAGGTCGGCGTGTATATTTCCGACGAAACCGAGTCGAAAATGGACTGGTATTTGCATCGCGAAGTGACCACTGAATTCCAGAAGGTCGCACGAAACGGCGCGAACCAGTATACGGTGCATATCAAGTTGCAGAACACCATGACGGCGGAGGAAGCGGCTTCCGAAGCTGACTATGTGACCGGTGCCGGAAATATCGTTCCGAAAGGCCAGATCAAGACGGCATTGTTCATTTACGCGCCTGCGAACGGTCGTTTGGTGGATTGGAAATTTCAGAATGCCGACGATTACAAGGGTGTGACTTTGCATAATGGCCTGACCGTGGGCGTGGGTGATGTGACCTTGCAGCCCGGCGAATCCTATGAGATCACCGTGCATGTGCAGTCCGCCCCGGATACGGATGAGCCGCTCACCCTTCGTCAGACCCCGCTGATTGAAGGCCGCTAGACAGTTCCGTAGGTAACCTAAGCAGCTAAGCAAGCGGCTCTAGACAAGCCATCTTGCAACAGGGGAGTATGGGGGAATATGTGGGTATATGCGCATGTAGCCTCACGTTCACGGAACGGACGCCAACTTTTCATCCGTTCTTGCCGCGCGTTTCGCGGTATCGCGTCAAAAGCAAGTTTCCAATAGTCATTTAACTGCAAAATCGAGTTGGAGATCTACTCTGTTAACAGGGCTTATGATACTATCTCTTCATGGAGGGAAGCCCCCTTCTTTTCGGGTGGGGGTAGTTAGTAGAGGGAGGAGTCATGCAAGGCGGTTTCCGCAGCTCTGAGCAGGGTTCGGATCAAGTAGTGAGAACCCAGGAAATCCATATCGTCTCTTCTAACTCTCGTCACCAGGATCAGAAGCAGGAGCGACATCAGTCTCAAGACAACAGCCCTCAGTTTGAGCCGATGATGTTTTCGAACACGCCATTTTCCGTTGGTGAAGATGGAAAGCGCAAGGGCAGGCGGAATCAGGTTGTGCCCGCATGGCGTTATTCTTTTGTCGTCTGCTTGGTGATGGTCGATCTTGCGGTCATGCTGATTTCGCTATCCATCAGTCTTTGGGCCAACGATGCCGCATATAATGCCATCAATGGGGCCATGCCGTTCTGGCTGTTCCTCATCTGCTTCAGCCTCATCTGGGTGTTGAGCCTCACTTTTGCTGGAACGTATCATCGTCATGTGATGGCGGAAGGCTACGAGCTGTATGCGAAAATCATCAACGCGTCGCTGCTCACCATCATCACTTACTGCTCGCTTGCTTTTATTTTCAATCTTTCCTTGCCGAGAACCGCGCTTATCGTCGCCCCGATCATTGCATTCTTCCTAGAAGTCATCGCCCGTTGGCAGATGCGTCAGTGGCAGCATCGCAGCCGTCAGAAGGGCGCCTGTAAGTATAAGACCGTGGTGATTGGTTCTTCCGACGGTATCAATTGTGCGTTGCGCACCATGCGGGACTACTCCAATTGGGGGTATTCGCCGATTGCCGTGTGCCCGATCGAAGCTGACGACAATGAGAAAGACGCTTATGTGGTCACGTCGTTCGAGCCTGATCCTTCCATTGAAGGTGCTGACAAGCTGAAGGTGATTCCGTTCAATGCCGCTTTCCCGCGTACGTGCGAAAGCTTGGGTGCGCAGGAAGTGTATGTTGCCGACGTGCTGTCCCGTGATTCCGAAATGCTGCATGGCATTTCCCTTGCGGTCGAGTCGCTTGGCATGGAGCTTGCGTTGGCTGTTTCCTTGGCTGACGTGAGCGGCCACCGCCTGTACTTGCGTAATACGGCCGAACAGCCTGTATTGCTGGCAAGTTTGCCGCAGTATACGAATACGACGTACGTGATTAAACGCCTGCTGGATATCGTCGGTTCGGCTTTCGCGCTGCTGATTTCCTCGCCGCTGATGCTGGGCACGGCGATTGCCATCAAGCTTGATGACGGTGGTCCGATTTTCTTCTCGCAGCAGCGTATCGGTTTGCATGGCAAGCCGTTTACCATGTATAAATTCCGTTCCATGGTTACCAATGCGGAAGAATTGAAGAAGAAACTTGCCGAAGAAAATGGACAGACCGATCGTTTCATCTTCAAAATGAAGGATGATCCGAGAATTACGAAGGTCGGTCGTTTTATTCGTAAGACTTCGTTGGATGAATTCCCCCAGTTCTTCAACGTTTTGAAGGGCGACATGTCTTTGGTTGGTCCTCGCCCGGCTTTGCCGGAAGAGGTTGCTCGCTATGGTTCCCTTTATTCCACGCGACTGCTGGTTAAGCCTGGTATTACCGGTCCGTGGCAAGTTTCCGGCCGTTCGGATCTTTCGCAGGAGCAGAGCGAATATTTGGACGTTTCCTATATCGAAAATTGGTCTATTGCAGGCGATCTTGCGATTCTCGCAAAAACCGTGCTCGTGGTCTTCCGCGGCACCGGATCTTACTAAATTCCGCAGTACTTTTCGCACGAATCGTCGTGCAAATCAGAGCGCTCCCTCCCGGAGCGCTCTTTTGCTTTCCCACGTGGTGCAGATGGGAAATGTGTTTTTGTGTGGTTGCGACCTCGCTTGTTTGATTGTGGGCTCGCTTGTTTCTTGATGGGAAACAATTATTCGTCATATGTATATTTTTGCAGTTATTGGGATACGTTTATTCGTGTGAGGAATATTGTGATACTCATGTGAAACAGTTTTAACTTATGTGATGAGGTCCACTATAACTAAAGATTGTCTTTTGATATATCTCATATGAGATTTGGATTTTCAAAATAGGTAATTTGCTTTCCTTTGCGCATTGTGAGATAATTAATGCAGCATGGCGCCATGATTTCTGTAACGTTATCCCTCACAGCTGAGGGTGGTCCCACGCACTTCGGTGCGGATTGAAATATGCAACAGAACCTATAAAAGGAAATAATCATGCGTAGTCATGAGAAGCGGGTGAATGTGTGCCCGCGAACGCAAGGTAAGTATTTGGTTTCGGTGGTGCTGACCGCTGTTTTCGCGCTCGTAACGCTGTCTGGAACGCTGCTGTTCTCTGCAGATGCAGTTGCCGATGCCGCCGAATCTCAGGCGGTCGCGCAAGTGGGCAACGCAACTTACGCGAGCGTACAGGAGGCGATCGGTCGAACAACGTTGAAGAACACGACGGTCACATTGCTAGCCGACGTGACGGAAAGCGTTACGATTACGCCACCGAAAGGCGTACGAAACGTAACGTTTGACCTGAACGGGCATACGCTGCAAGCCACTGAATCCGGTGGAGCTGCTGGGTTTGCTACGATCACTGTGCCTGCGAACATGCAGCTCACCATTGTCGGCCCGGGAACGGTTGCGGGCGGAACACAGCCTGCGGTCGATTGCCGTGGCGCATTGCATGTGGAGGGTGGCACGTTCACCTCGGATGCAACGTTGATGCGGTTTGCCGAAACGGATGAGACTTCCGCGCAAGGCAGTTTTTCGGGCGGAACATTCACCGCACCGACGCTTTTCAACCTGTTGGATGACGCTAAAAACCTTGGTTATGTGACCGTTCGCGGCGGCGAATACCGGGGTATGATTCCAGCTGGACTGAACACGCTCGTCTTGTTGAGTGGCTCGTTCTCCGACTCGTCGAATCTTGCGCCGTACTTGGCTGACTCGCTTGGGCTGATTCCAGATGGCACTAGCGGTGACGGTACGGGCGACGGAATGTTTCATATCGGCGATCTGGCGATCTCCAGCAAACAGGCCTCGGTGGAATTGTACCCAGTGGACGGACTCCAACGGTTGAGCGCCGACGACCTACTAGAGTTGACGGAAACACAACTGAACGGCATCGCCGACTACCGTCTTGTGGTGGATAGTGACCAGTTGCAGGCGTTGAACGATCAGATCGATCGCGCAATGCAGGCGGTTGAGAAGAGGAAAGCCTTCGAAGCCGTGAGCCAGAACATCACCATCACCGCCGTGCGCAACACGTCGGATGATGACTTTACGGACGCAAACGCGGCCCGTTCTTCCGGAATGCCGAATGGAGCTTCCTCGCGTGGCAGTGCCAATGCGAGTGGGGGAGCAGGTATGCAATTGCGCACTTCCGACCACGATGGCATAAGCGCCCAAGTGACGGTAACCATCAAAGCCGTCGCCGAGCCAGAAGAGCCAGAAGAACCTGGCAAACCCAGCAATCCAGAAAAGCCAGAGAAGCCGGAAATGCCTCGCTCCGGATCCGCAGTCCAGGCGCTCGCCATCATCTCGCTGCTGCTGGTGATCGCTTCCGCAATCTGCGCATACGCAACGGTCCATCTGCAGTCGTCGCGTCTGCACAACTAGTATTTTCCGTCCTTTTCTTGAGCTGTGCAGACGGGAAATCCGACTTGTGCAGACAGGAAAGGCTCAAAAATACGGGATAGGGGTGTGGAAGGACGGTAAATCACCCTAAATAAAGGTGATTTCCAAAAAATCGTGTCTGCACAGCTCTTTCTATCGCAGTAAAAACTGAGTTGTGCAGACGCCAAACGCGACTTGTGCAGACACGAAACAGCGCTTCGGTCATCGGATCTGAATTTCTTCAGTTCGATGGGTCGGGATGAGGCTCAAACACGTCGAAGTTGAAAATAGGCTTTTTGTGTGGAATATTCACCTGTGATAAAGCTAGGCGATGTCCAGTTCGCAAAGGTCGTCCTTTTTAGAAAGACGACCTTTGCGCTTTGCTTGGAGTTCGCATGCATAAGCGTTCCGTGGCTTTGTTCCAGACCAGTTCGAACCAGCGGCCGCGGTTGCGGTCGACGGTCACAGCGAACAGGCCTTGGCGTACGAGGTCCAATGCCAGGCAGCAGGCGATCTCAATACCCAAGCCAGCAAGAATAAGTTTCCAAGAAGTCCAGAATGAAAAGCGCTGATGCTTTCGTTCAGGACTTAGGCTCCCTCTGCAGTTCGTCTGGATCAATTTTCAGAGGTAGCCAGCGTGAAAAATCTTTGCCGAGCAGGCTCGTCTGAACCAATACGCCGCTTCTGATATAAGGCCAAAACTCGGCGATCAGCTCAAATGCATCGCATTCAGAATCATTGGAAATCACCATATAGATGCACTCGACAACGACGGTGGGATTCTCTGACGGTTCTGGCTTTTCTCCCGGAAGATACTCGATGAAAGATACGTTCGTTTTAACGAGTAGCGCATCATCGTCCTGATCCGCAGCGCTAAAATTCAAGGACATGGCATAGCGTGCCTCTGGGTCTTCAGACCAGATTTTTCTCGTTTGAGCGCTGAAGGATACGGGCCGAAACTGCTTGACTAATGATTGTTCACCCATTGTAACGTTCCTTAACTTATGCCGCTATGTTCTCAATGAACATCATTTTGGTGTAGCGTTCATTTTCCAACACTTCCACGGGTTCAACTTGCGCCGCATCTTTATTATCCGTAAAGTAACTGACAGAAGATTCGCTAATCCGCTTCGGATCAGGATTGATGCGAACCCCAACGGCCATGGCATACTCGTGCAACTCTGAAATGCGAGGATCATAATCGTATTGCTCGAATTCACGCACTTGGGTATCGCTCAATCCCAAAAACGAAGCGATATCGTTTTGGGTAATGCCTTGCTCGCGTCTAGCTGAAACAAGAAAATGTTTCACCTCAAGGTAATCGGATTCCAGATCTGCCGCCAAACCGATATATTCTTCAGGCTTCAGGCGATCTTCCATACGTTGTGTCATGATGCCTCCCTACAACCATTCTCCAGTTTTATCGTTAAAACAATACTCGCATCGCTTACGGCCCTTGTCATGCCCCCACTGAAAATCAGAACAGTTTTCGAAACGTTCCTGCGCTACTTTCGCGTCCTCATTTTGACGTTTCCTTATTTCCTCGGCGGTCCCGTCCGTCCACTTTCTTGTGAAGCTAAGTGCTACGAATTCAGGTTTTCTGCCAAGATCCTCTGCATAATACAGACGTAATGGAATGTCTTTTATATTCCATCTTATTTCCCATATGTCTGGCTGTGACGCGATGCGGTGTACGGGATCTTCGTCGCTTTCTGCGTCCAAATTGCCTTTCTCTGCTTGCTTGACTCTGCCAAGAATCTTACCCGCGACGGAATAACGTGCGCCTACAGCAGGGAAATTAGACAGAACCACGCTTTTGATTTCATTTTTCACGAAACAGTTGGGATTGTTCTCCGCTGGGGCACTTGTACAGCAATGGAAGAACCTTTCCAGCTCGGCTTTCTGAAAACACAACGATTTCTGCACCATGAAATCCCCCTTCCGTCTACTACCGCATCAATTGCCAACTTTGTCAATCATATCGAACGCCCACAAAGGACACGAACCAAGATTAAATCTCGTGACATCATTGACCGTTCGCTAAATAGACGGGTACTGCAAGCGCGTTAGCGCCAAAGGCAAGTTCTTATTGTTGATAGCTGAACCGTCAGCAGCATAGAATGGACAGCTGGTTTCCTCATATTTTCTATGAGGAAACCAGCTGATGGAACGCATCGAATAGACAATGTGTTCCATCATTTATTTGCATTTTCACCAATTATCTTTCTGAAATTCTCATACGCAGTGTCGTTCTTCAATATTTCAACCATCTCCGGTGTTATGACTTTTTCAAATAATCTTATAGAGTCCGGTTCCTTCACCATTGATAGAAGGTAATTCTTGAGCATAAGAGTCAGAGGTTCTCCTATGGCCGCCTTGTAGTTAAAACCGATTAATTGCATAGTTTTAAGGGTATCTACGCTAATTAGTTTCATAAATTGCTCATATACTTTAACCTGCTCTTTCATTGTCTCTTCGGTCGCGGGATCCGAACTTTCTGCGCTAGCGATCTGTATGTCCGAGATAATCTTCAGAACATTCGCAACCGTATTGTGAAGGTGCCGAATGTCTTCATCGCTAATGACAACCTTATCAAGCTCCGACTTATATGCTTGAGCGATTCTGATAGCTTCTTCTCGCTCGCTAAGAAGCTCATTGACTATCTCGTCATATGTATTACGTATTTTTTCGGCGTTCTTTTCGTCTTTTATTGCCCTGATTTTAGTTGATACTGCAGTGACGGTACCCTTAACAGCCATTTCTGCCAGATTTCCGCCAAGAGCGGCCAGCTCGGTCGTGTACGCATCAGTCATCAGCACACCTTTCGCCAAATTCAATAGGATTCCCCGGATTTTTTGCGACAAGACATACGAGTCTTGTCTTCCAAGCCTACCGGATAATGCTAGCCTATCGCAGTTTTGCAGTTTCAACCTTGTTGAACAGATAGCGGTGCTCCTGTATTGGACGCTAGGCAAATGTTCAAGGCTAGGCTAATTGCATTCATATCGCCGTGGGGCAGAACAGGCCACGACGGCGACGAGCATGCTCACGTTCTCCACCGAGCCGCCCCACGAGCGCCTGTGTCACACACCGTCCATGAACACGTACAGGTACTCGCGCTCCAACGGCCTCGTGCGCCACGAGTCGATGTAGGCGTACACCCTCTTGAGTTTGTCGGAGAGGGCCTGCGAGGGCATCCTCTCGACTCACGGCAGCTGGCTGATGTCGTCGACCTGGCGGGTGGGGGCCGTCACGCAGCTATCTGTTGGCCCGCCGCCGGGGGCGCCGAGACGCCCGCCATGCACACGTCGGTCAGGGCCTCCTCGACGCTTTCCTCGCACCGGCGGTAGCGTTCGACCACCGCCGATTCGAACAGGACGCCCTTCAGTTTGGGCACCTTCAGCTCGAGCGTGCCGGCCTTGGCGGTGAGCCCGCGCCTGTAGCGGCCGGCGCGGTACGCCTTCCACCCGCTGGAACGCTCGTATCTGGACGCCCCGGCGATCTCGTCGGCCTGGAGCGTCGGGCATCGCGTCGAGTATCTCGGTGACCTTCTGCGTGACGAGCCGATCAAGCCTGGTCCCGGGCATGTGCCGGCCGATCCGCATGGTGTTCTCGGGCATGGTTCCGTCTCTTGGTTTACAATCGCGGTTCTTTCGTTTTGGCGAATGAAGAAACCGTGCGCAGGACGCGGGGCCATGCCTTTCACGTCAGGACCGAAAACCCAAAATACGCAAGAATCCGGACGTTATCGCTTGTCTAAGCGGGATATCTTCGGGCCGTATCTGTGTTATGTATGGCAGATTTTGCTTCTTGACCGAAGCTATCTCGCTTATATATGGCACTTCTTCTTCGGAAAAGGCTTGTTCGGGGGTATGTTTTTGGGGTTTTCGCCACCTGCGACTGCCATAGATAAGCGAGATACCTCCGGTCAGACTTCCGAATCTGCCATATATAAGCGAGATATACGCAAGATTTAGCCTTCCAAAACAATTTGATTCAGCTTTGTGTTTCATGGTGTAGCGTGATACACATATGGTCTGCTCCCCGAGCGAACCATATGTCCCGACTGCGTAAATCCGTACCTCTAGCCGAGTCCTACATATGCGAATCTTGAACCCGAGCGACGTTGCGAACATCACTTTTGTCGGTTTCGACTTTTCAGTGCAGCCTTTTGGAGTTTTTAGTCAAGAGATTCGATCTCCAGCCTCCCCGAGGATTCCAGTGTCTGGAAAAGATTATCGGGGAGTTTCATGTCTCTACTATATCTTTCAAATAAACTGTAGACATTCATCACTAGTTGTTCTCTGATTTTTCCGGTGTAGTAGAAACCTATTTTAGAATTTCCTTCAGCGATTTTTGCGACATTCAAATAATATTTGAAATAATGGTAATCTGCATCACCGAGCGAGCATCCAAAAATCTTTATTATGTCGATGGAATCGCAGTCTGAAATCATTCTTTGGACTTTGCGAAGTTTTTCACCTTTCCCCTTGACTCTACGCCGGATATCCTTAAAGAACCAGCGTATATTTTCTATCCCAGAATCGCTTTTTCTTTCAGGAAAATGGACGTCATCGATTCCGAACACCGCATTTTGTTCCGAAAGGGTTCCATGAAGGTTCGCCATGCAGGTATGAGGCAATTGACTCTCCTGATCTTGAGCGAATGGTTCTGTATAATTGAAGGAAAGCGGATAGCGACCATTTGGCTTCTTGAGGGCAGATGCTATCGAGCTAGCTAATGACCCAACATGATGTGAAAAACTTTCTTCAACGGGTTCGGTTTCGATTATTTTATTTAGCGTTGTCTTGCATTTTCTGATATATTTTTCATCCTTGGAGATTTCCTTAAGGTAAGACATGAAATGGATTTCAAGTTTATCAAGTTCTTCCTTGAACAGTTTGTATACCTGTTTTTCGCTGTATTTCGTAACATCATTGTTATTTAGCTCATAGTAGAGTCGCAGAGAGTCGTAAGTTCTCTTTCTTGCCGTAGCGTCATCTTTCATGAAGTCCCAGACGGTTCCCCTGCGCAAGTACTCCAGAAAATCGTCTATAGCAATATGAGGGTCATCGACATCTTTTTCCCAATAGTCCGAGGGAACAATGAAAATTCTTATTATCTCTTCGATATCTTCCCACCGATAGTCTCGATCGCTATTGTGGTCCCGATACCACGCAAAAATGAAGAACCAAGCAGATGGTATCCGACTAATATCCTCCTGATTCAATTCATGTTCAAGAGACAGCAAAGCTTGTCCGGAGGAATCGTAGTCGGGATAATCTTCAAACACCGATTCGAAATAATCGTCATATTGCGATTTCAAATCATTGGCTATATCGAAACCATTACCGAGAATATAAAGCGTGTTTACTCTCACTGATTCTACCATTCATTCTGTTCTAATACACCCGAGAATGAATCCAACAGTTTTTGCGAACATACGTTTTGGCTCGGCATTAATAATAACGAGTATCATAATTGGAGCACGTGGATTTTAGACCACTGGCTATGTCGAAACCATTGCCGATCAAGTAGAGCGTATTCATATTTCAACTCCGATGCTCAAATTATTCTTTCATCTAATGGTACGGCGTCTGTTCGAGGTTGCACGTTAATTCCTGATGACGTTTCGAAACGGATATGCAGTTCAGGCAGAAACCTAAAGGGCGCAAGAATTCGGATGTTATCAATCTTTCAATACCATGAATTTCAGAATCACTTGGAAATATGATTGGAGGGTCGGTCCACAAAGGAAACCGACCCTCCAATCATATTAAGTGGTGGGCAACAAAGCTACAGGAATCTGCGTATCAGGTATTTGCAGACCGACACCATACCGTTCTTGCAAACCGGGGAGAACGACGGAATGCCTCCCACTAGCTTGTCGAAACGCGCGTTCCGCTCGAAATCAGAGCCCATGCGTATGACCTTCTCACGATTCTTCGCAAGATAGCCGTTGAGTTCTCTGGTGATGCCATCGTGCAATCCCGACAAATCGCTCTGATTCAGTCCTGTCACGGCAAGCACCTTGCTATTGTCGATGATACGGTCGTACATGCGGTCGTAGCGGATCTGATACACGGCACCGTGCGCTCGTTCGAATTTCGCCATATCGCAATCTACGACCTTGAGGGTCGGCACAACAGACTTGTAGATTTCGGATATTTCTCGCCAAGTCTGATGTTCGCTCGTTGACACGGTGAACGCCTCACCCAATGCCTGTGGGTTGCCGATCAGCAGTGCGATCATCCGCGCGACGTCCCCACCCCAGGTCATGGTTCCCTGCTTGCCACATATTACGTCGGGCAGCGGTACGGGGATATCGTTCAACGCTCTGCATAGCCAAACCTCGGACTCGTGCACGGCGAGCTGGAATCGCCCGGTGCCATCATAGGTGACCGCGGGGCGGACGATGGTCCAGTTCTTCTTGCCGCTTTCGAATAGCATGTTCTCACAACGGGCTTTTGCCAATGCGTATTCGTCGGTCTTCAGATAATCCGAATCATCGACCACATCCAACAGGCGAGGCGAATCCTCGGCGATGACCGGAGAATCCGCGTACACACGGTAAGACGACACGAACACGTATTGCCCTGTGGCGTTCAGGCATTGTTCCACGCGATCAGCAAATTCGGCAGTGGACCAGACCATGAAATCGACAATCGCATCCCACCGCTCGCTCAGTAGTTCGCGAAGAAAAGCGGGATCTTTGGCGTCGCCCTGCCTGTATTGCAAATTCGGCAGAGAGGATTCCCGTTCCCAGACGGCTGGTCACAACGACCTTATGCCCCTCCTGTGAGAGCAGGCTGCTGACATGAACGCCCATAGCGCCAAAATCAATACTTTCATGATTCACTCCATAATGCTCGAGTCACGCATGCTTATCGGCCCAATGCTTTTTTAATGACCCGGATACCTTTGTCGCCCAACATTCCATGCACTGCTTCTTTCGCGATGCCCTTGGCATCTGTCTCCAACGTCTGCATAATACGCAGCGCGTCACTTTCATCCTGACTGTTGGTGAACACTTCGAATAGCACAGGCTTGTCGAACTGTTCAGCGCAGGTAAAGCGACCAACATTGGCAAGGAACTCTTCCTTGTCGCTGGCAGACATGTACTCGTATCCAAGATCTTCTGCGTAATGTCGCAGCAGATTACGAGAGCGATTGCCATAATGTCCACGGGCAGCCATGTATGCGTCGGCTTCTTCTCCGAATTTTGCGGCTTTATGATCGTAATTCTTAAATTCCGTACCAACACCATTGTTTAGAATCATCAAACGCACGTTCGAACTGACTTGGCGGTTGCCCAGAGAGTTGAGATCGTAGAAGCAAGCGAGATCACCAATCACGCCGAAAAACAGTTTATCCGGAGATGCGAGAGAAGCTCCAATGAGCGATGACATACAACCGTCAATCCCGAAACCACCGGTGTTCGCATATCCACGAATGGAAGAATCGATCGGGAAGAAATTCCAGCTACGCAAGGAATTGAGGATGGCAAGATGCAACACGGAATTCTTCGGAAGCTTGGGCGCGGTCTGCTGCGCACACCAAATATTTGAGAAGGGGATATTTCCAATCTTCGCGCGAAGCCTTTTATCTTCAGCACGCCACTGCTCAAGGTACGTGTTAGATGATGGAGAAGCAGATTCCGAAACATTATCAGCACCAGTATAGGATTCAAAGAATTTTTCTTCCGTCATGTTGAAAACGTAACGAAGCTTACCGAATGTGTCTCGCGGCACTCCATCAGGGCTTACTCGCCACACTTCCCGAGCTGATGGCTGCGCATAGGCTCCGCTGATTTCGCCAATATGAATCATGACATCCACATTTTTGCAGGATGGTACGTATCTGGACTGCTTAATGACCAGAGGACAAAGAATGCCATATTGACCATCATAATTTGAAGTATGATCCGTCGCCACAACAGCTCCATATTTTTCGCAGAAGCGATCCACTGCGGCAGTCAATTTAGCATCCCACGCTGGATGAGCTCCAACTGAAATGGCGATTCTTTTCCCATCCAACGATGGGAGCTTATCTCCAATATCCACTCGGTCAACGTATCGGACATCCGGCAAACTTTTTTCATTAAAATTACTGCTATATGTAGTCACCAAATTGATGTGCACAGGACCGCCACCGTTGTGAGTCAACTCAAGCAAGGCCTTATTCAGTGAGGCTTCACAAGCCCAGCGGTCGTCGGCACTGTGCACAGTAGGGCATTGCACGCTCAATTTGCAGATGTCATTAAGCTCGTTTGTGCGATCAATGACTTGAGGAACCATGTTTCCGATTCGGCCAATATGCTGAGTACTGGTAACAGCCAGAACCGGAAGCTTGCGATAGTACGCTTCCGTAAGTCCTGGAATATAGTTGCGCGATGCGGTTGCACCGGTGCAAGACAGAGCCACCGGTTCGCCCGATTCAGCAGCCATACCACAAGCTATATATGCTGCGGAACGCTCATCCACTGACGAGAAGACCTGAAAGTATGGATCTCGTTGCAAACAGGCCACGAACGTGACGTTGGTTGCGCCAGGGCTCGCAACGATTTTTCGCACTCCATGGTGCTTCATCAAAGCGACTAAAATCGCGATGTTAAGTTCGTCAGTATAGCCAGTTCCTGTTAGTTCGGTCATGAGCTACTCTTCCTTCTTTTATGCATTAAATATGCTTATTAAAAATGTCTACTTATCGTTATTTTTCAAAAAAGTTTGTCATTAATTACCTCATTGGCAGTTCATTGGATTGCCTTTCTTTTGATTCGACCAATGATTTTCTCCCGTTCCTCACCGGTCAGTGACACCTTCATCGCGCCGGAAAGGAACAGGATGGAATAGATAGCACCCCACACGAGGAACATAAGAATGGAATTCACCGGAAGGAAACGCGTTCCCAGCAGGCAGACAGCCGTCACCACGAGAGCCAGACCGATGGTGGGCAGCATGTTCTTCCAGAAGTAGACCATGTCGAGACCGATGCGGGTGTGGTAGTACCAGTTCATGAACAGACCCGTACCGAGCACAACGCTTGCCACATATCCAATCGACGTAGCCCAATAGCCCATGGCCGGAATACAAATGAGGCATATCACGATATCTATGGCCGCAGTCAGAACGTAGATCAGGCTACGCACCTTATGCCGGTTTTTCGCACGTTGAATTTCGATGCCGGTGTTCTGGGTGAGGGGAACCATAACCGGCAGTGTCATAATCAACACCAACCAGTAAGCGTCGGCATTGGCGTCACCAGCCCAAATATGGATGAAATACTGGCCCAAAACCACAAAACCACCGTATACGTACCAGAACAACACCATCTGGTATCGGCCCACACGCGTCATTAAACGAGTGAGAACGCCATTGTCATCGGACTCAGCAACAATGCGATTAATCATGGGTACGAACACGTTCGACATGGTGGTACTAAGCGACATGAAGATATTCCTGATCTGCAACGCGATGGCGAACACCGCCACCGCGGTCGCGCTGGCCATGGCGCCCAGCAGGAAGTTCGGCACGTTGTTGTTCACCAGGTCGAAGATCTGGTTGAGGAAGATCCAGAAGCTGAACACCGCGATGGCCTTGAACATCGACCATTCCAAGCCCTTGAAGGTGAAACGCATGCCAAGCGTGCGCGTGGCATACCAGATGTTCATCAGCAGCAGCACGCTGGTGATGAACATCTGCGCGCAGGCGACGCCGACCGCGCCCATACCGAGCCAGAGCAGGAGCACGGCCAGGAACGGTTGCGCGATGGATGTGAGCAGCTGTCTGGACTGCTGGAACACGAACTTCTCGTGCGACACGATGTAGGAATCGAACGGCGTGGACAGCAACTGGACCGCGACATTGACGGTCATGATGCCCATAAGCTCACGTGCCAGCACAAGCTCGCTGGAAGTCAGACCGCCCGAAAAGAAGCTTCGCACATTAATAGTCAGCGCCGTACCGCCAATCAGGCACAGCAACGCCACTACAGCGTAGACAAGCAGGAACATGCCATTGAGACGGCGGATGCCCAGCTCGTTGCCTTGCGCTTTCTCTCGCATGTAGAAGCGCACGTACGACCCGTAGAAACCGGCGCTCAGCAACGTAAGAGCGAACACCACGGAGTTGGTCATCTGAAACACACCATAGTCCGCCTGCCCGATGAAATGCAGCAGCAGCGGCACGTAGATGATGTTTACCAGATTCTTCGCGATGATGTTCGCATATCCGAGCAAAGCACCCGTCTTGCGTTGGCCGCTCAACCGTTCACCACCTCATGCTGTGAATCATTCGACGAATTTTGATTGAGAGCCAAAGACAGGTATGCGTTAAATCTCTCCCGCTCTCCAGCAATTCGTTCGGCGACGCCCGCATAATCAGATGCCGTTTCTAACGATAGGGTTCCACCATTGTAGATCTTGTTCTCCGTGCCCAATTTCTCGGCCAAGGTCTGCAGCCTCGAGAACATACTCACCCCATCTCTATGCACTATGGACAGAGGGGTTTCGAAAATCGATGAGAACACCGCGGCATGGAACGAATCAGTAACGACAAAGGCCGCGTTCTTAATGAGGGAAATGAATTCCGCCGGGCCAGCAGGGAGCTCGCTGCCGTCGTCACGATCGGTCAATGAAATCACTGGATATCTGTTAAGCGAATGAAGCTGCTTTAAAACATCAGACGCCTCGGATCCAATCCCGCCAAGCAGGTAAGTGAAAATATAAGGTTCTTTCGGGGTCAAAGAATCGCTCGAAACAGCATCCCACTCCTCTGGAGTGAGGACAAGCGTGGGGTCACAAATAACCTCCGCCCGCATGCCGGACGCCTCATATATGAGTTCGGCACCTCGTTCTTCCCTGACAGACAATAGAGGGAAATTCCGAACGCCCTTTGCCAAGCGTCTGCTCTGGCGTTCATCCAACGCGTCCAGGCCGATGCTCGGAGCCAACGCAATGCGCTGCTCTTTCTTGGCGAAATCAAGGAAAAACCAGTCCTCGTTATATTTGATGTAACCTAGATTCCAGACTTGGTCGCTGCCGACCGAAAAGAAAGCGTATTCTTTCGGGTTAAGCTCATCAAAGTTAACCACTCCTGTACACATGTTCTTGTTGAACCGCTGGAATGCCTCCAGTCGTTCTTCAGACATATTGTCCTCGGGATGACTAACAGGCTTCCTAAGAAGCTTACGCACCAGCTGCTTCAGGTCCCGTAATGCATTAGGTCTATCTGTCAGAACCAGCGACTCCGCTTGAAAACCTCGCGACTCATAAGCTTGCGCAACAGCGTAATTCTGTAACCTGTTCCCGTAATTGAAGTTACCGGGAAGTGTCACAATTCCCACTTTTCGTTTCTTATTTTCCATACCAAACCTTTCAGCCAAAGCGACTAGTTCTTTCCCGATAACTCACATAACCGGTGTTTCAATGGTTCCTCGGTCGTTAATCTTTCGTGCAGGCACGCCAGTCCACGTGGTATTCTCTTCCTCGATAGGTTTGATCACTAAAGCGTTTGCACCAATCCGTACATAATCGGCGACTCTGCCCCCCCAATACCTTCGAGTCAATCATAAATTCCACATGGTGTCACACGGCCGGACACCTACCGTGCGCCTGCGCAATGACAACGCCGCTAGACAGAGAGCAATAATCGCCGACTGTCGATTCAGGGTTGACAATAATCCTTTCGGGATGCCAAATAAGCAGTCCTTTTCCGAACACGTTAATCGGAATCTCCGAGCAGAAACGGCGCTCATACTTCTTCAGGAGGAACAAGTACCAAATGTACGCAAGCCTGTGATACAAATTCTGCGAAACGTTATGATGATACTCGCACTTACGTAGATAAACCTTCCAGCGAACCATCGCTCCACCCGCACCTATGATTCTCTTCAGAGGATTGGAAGGCCAAGGCTGCATCCTTTGATCTTCCCGGATATATTCACGTAGGTCGCTCTTGGTGACGATCATCAGTGCCTCCTTATTCTCTTGATAAAATCAACGGCTTTTAGCAGCTCAAAAGTCAGGGTGCCGAATCCACGCTTCAGCAAGAAGACAGCGAGCCTGTTATCTGCCCTCAGACTGCAGCGCTTCCAACGGGAAAAACATTTCTCATCCTGCGCCGCTTCCCGCACATCTCTGAAAACTTGAATAAACCCGCTATATTTTGCCCCCTGCATAGCAATCTTGAGGAGGTTAATGTACTGCAGGGCCTCGCCGGCACACGCGCTTTGATAGCATGATTCTCCCCATTTCCTCGCGTATTTGAGCAGTGCGCGGTTGACGACCCTGATGTCGGATAGCTGCGAAGGCTTATAGGCCGAAGTCGAGGCGGTGTCATTCGTGCGGTAGAAGTAGAGAACATCATCCAAGCTACAGAGTGAGCGAGCCTTGTCAAACACGGGAAGTAGCTGCAAAAGATCCTCGCCATGCTTTATTTTGTTATATTGCGTATAGTCGGCGGAAGGATCAAAAAGATTCAATCGTATGGCCTTTCCCCACATCTCATTGAATCTTCCTTCACACAGGTGTTTACGCCCCTCGGTGATTTCTTTTCCCGAATACAAACCGGTAGACAAAGGCGACGGAGTGTCCGAACGACCAAAATCCTTGCTACGGCAATAGCGGAAAGAGACGATATCCGCATCTGTTCCCGTGATTGCATCATAAATGCACTGTAATGCTTCCGGATGCAGACCATCATCGGAATCCACAAAGACCGCATATTGTCCCCGAGATATTTTCAGTCCAGCACGACGCGCGAGCAATGGACCTTGATTCTCACGATGCAACACTGTCACATTGCTCTTTGAATCTGCATAGGTATCCGCAATATATGCCGTTTCATCCGTTGAGCCATCATCCACGATGACTACCTCGTAATCCTTGAATGTTTGGGCATCCACGGACGCAAGGCATTCAGGAAGATACTTCTCCGCATTATAAGCTGGGATAATAATCGAAAACAACATCTAAACCACCTAAACAGTCGGACCAGATTTGCGAGCTTTTCTCATCAGATAATCCGCAAAAAGAACAAATGGAACAAAATACAAGATAGTGATTTGAGGATAGTTCAGCCCATACCAGGCAATTCTAAAAACGGATATACATAAGGTCGCATAAATCATGTACGTATATCTGCGAGGTTTTCGCATTAGCAAGACAATGATTAAGAAAAAGAAAAAGGTAAAGAAGATGGTAAATAGAATTCCGAAATTTGCTATAGGTTCAGCAAAGAACAATCCACCACCGGCCGTGGGATAAAAATTTTGGATATACATTTGGAATGAATGAGAGTCTTGCAGCAATGGTATGCAGTTAAAAAGATAGCTCAAATAAGTGATACCATAAAAACAAATCCCTTTCTTTAAAACATCAACAGCACAATTGAATATATATGTTACATCGCATGCAGTCGATTGAATTAGAACGGAATTAAGAACACTACTAACAGTATAATTCTTCACTCCACCACGAGACATTCCAACAATAATGAAAAGGACCACAACGCTCATCAAGAAAAGAAGTACAGGTTTTAAGTTTCTTTTATCTTTGTAGCAGAAGGCGATGCAAATCAAACAAAGCAACCCCAGAGGCTCGACTCTTTCCCCATGAAGCACGTACCAAGATATGACAAAAACCATTGAAACGATAGCCGCTTTCCTGCATTTCAGGTTTTGTAAGGCTGTGGCGAGAAAGAAGAAGGGAATGACAGACCAGCCACTGAAAGGAAGTATTCCACTCCAAGTCCTCGTAATGCCGGATTTAAGATTTGGAACAGAAGGAAAAATCAATAGTGTAATCACCACCGCGCACATACACAAAATGACCGACAATGTGTAATTAACACCAGTGCTAAAGGAAAAGAGTCGCTTCTCCCATTCTAAACATTTTGAGAGATAAATAAATAAGTAAATAATTAAATTAAAAGAAAATACACAAATAAATAATTCAAAGTAATATATTGGAACATTTTTGAAATTAAGTAAACCATACACTTCACCGCCATTATAGGCAACATACTCTTGATAAAGGCAAAAATTAATAGGCACTGCAATGATACTAAAGAAAGATATAGTAGCTTTTTTGAAAATAAGAATCATCTGAATGACTGCAACAATTAGACAAAGACTACTATTCGATGAAAATAAAGCCATAACGCCCAATAACATCGATGCAATAAACAAAAGTATATCTTCTTTTTTTATTAACATTATAAGCTCTAATCAGCGATCCATATTCCGGTATAAGTTTTCTAGAGAGGACGCTTCGATGTTAATGTCATAACACGCAGCACGAAGAGCCTCAATATTTTTCAGGTATCTTGTAGAAACACCCTCTTTAAGAATCTCATTTGCCCAATGCAAAGGCTCCTCTTTGGCTGAAAGAAAGTGAGCACCCTGTGCAACATCGATGGATCGGTCTATATTATCCGAGGCGTATAGAGGAAGCCCCGCGGCCTGCACCTCGATTGAAACAACAGGGAATCCCTCATATAGTGATGGCAATACGAAAACATCCATTGCAGAATAAAAATCTCCGACGTTGGCCACGCTTCCTGTAAAAATGACCCTGTCACTTAGCCCACGGTCATTTACATAATGATGAATCTCGTCTTCAAGCTCACCAGTTCCAAGAAGCAGTAGATACGAATTTGGAACTCTGTTGTTGAACTCGGCGAATATATCTATCAGATATTTATGATTTTTCTGCTTCATAAATCGTCCGACATGGCCTATAACATAATCCGTTTTCCCGATGTTATATTCTCTGCGAATACGGTCTCTGGCTTCTGGGTTGAACGCATATTTCTCCAGCTCAATTGCGTTATTCAGTATCTGGACTTTCCCAGACCGCACGGCTTTCTCTCCGTATAAGAAGACTCCGGCATCATGCCCGCAAGCCATCCATATATTGGCAGACGCCTTATTCAACATCTTCAAAACAGACCATATGGCTTGTTTTACCTTACTTTTGGAAACGAATGAATTATGCGAGTGCGAGATAAGTTTCTTCGCTCCGGTAAGACGGGCGATCCATAGGATATAGAAATTCGTTAAGGTCGTATGTGCGTGTACCACATTAAACCTTTCAGAATGCATCAACCGATATAACTCAATCACATTTTTTAAGATGCTCTTGCGCTTATGGGTGACAATATCAACGGTATAACCCGCATCTTGGAACTGTTTCACGCAACGTTCGTCATTAATGTCTTGCGTAATGATATGGATATCGAAGTCCTCTGGATGCTTAAAATGTCCCAGATAATTAAGGAGCATGGATTCCACGCCGCCAGATTCAAGACGTGAAACCACTTCCGCAACTTTAATCTTTCTGGGCATCACATTCTCCTTCCAGCTCTTCGTACCAATGGGCTAGCTCCGCAGCGCTCAAGCGAATTGCATATCCCCGTTTAGCCATTTCTTGCGCATGCGAGATACGACCCGATGCGTCGCTTTCATGTACATCGAAAGCTGACACCCAAGATTCGAGACCTGCATCAAGTGAAATGCGTCGTACTAGTGACGGAATTAAATCTGCCTCTTCGGGAACTTTGTCACTGCACACAACGGGAAGATCAGCGGCCTGTGCCTCAATGCTGGCCATTCCCAAACCCTCATATGTTGAGGGAAAAGCAAGAACATCAAATGCGCTGTAATAATCCGCAACATCATCACGGACGCCAAGTAGTTTTACGTTGCGCTCGATTCTTAGGTCGTGTATTTCCTTACGCAACTCAGAGTCGTCGCCATCTCCCACTATCGCAAGCACTGCACTCGGATTATTCTTCAACAATTCCGAAAAGACCTTAATCGTAAAGGTCTGGTTCTTCTGAAAGCAGATACGGCCGACTTGACCGACGAGCAACTGCGAATCGCCAACTCCGAGTTCGTTACGTTTAATCGCACGCGATCGGGGATTGAACGTGAACCTATCTATATCTATGGCGTTGTGAATGATATGGACCTGTTTCGCATCAACGACCTGATCGCCGAATAGCCACCGTGCGGCATATTCCGAACATGCGGCCAAGTGTGTTGGGTAAACCTTGGAGAACGGTCTGAGCACGTTCTTCACCAGAGTCTTGGCTTTCTCATTCGGATTCGAGGTGCTATGGCTGTGCGCAATCCGCACCGGGATTCCGGCCTGTTTCGCGGCCATGAGCGTGAACACGCTGACCGCGTTCATATGGGAGTGCACGATGCGCGGGCGAATCTGTTTGAACAGTTTCCGGCAGGCGTTCACGTACTTGACTGGGTTGCTGTATGGAGGAACGTAGAACACTCGACCACCCAAGGACTCGATCTCGTCCTTAGGAACCACCGTAGAGTCAGTCTGTACGATGAAGTCGAACTGCACTTGGGAACGGTCGATATGACGGTAATGGTTCATCACGGTGGCTTCGACACCACCGCCCATCATCCTGCCGACTACCTGGGCTACGCGAAGCGGCACTGGATTACCGTCCTCGAACCGGGACTAAGCCGACATAACGGCCGTTATCGGCTCTTTTTGCAATCGATCGACCTGTGGTCGGCATGCGAGTCCCGTCCTTTCCCTCTAAATGAACCCCGAATTGGTGTCTCTCAAGAGCAACCCAAACCGCGCAGGAGTTACCCGATCCCGTTCATCACCTGCCAAGGTCGATTTTTGCATCCCCCTCAGACACACCCAGCCCCCGTCACCTACTTTGGGGGTATTCTTCACAGGTTTTCCATGAACGCTTTGCTTGCTCGTGACTTAAAAACTGTGTTTGAAATCTGATTCAGTCGGTTTTCCGGACGTTTCTGAATGAGAAAAAGAGCCGATAACGGCCGTTACGTCGGTTTGGTTAGTGGTCAGACTATGCAATCCTCTGCCCTGCATAACGCTTGTGGCACGATTCCGGCACTCTGAATAACTAAGGGGTGACCGGTGATGGTTAATATCGCGATGATAGGTCATAAGCGCATTCCTTCGCGTGAAGGCGGCATTGAGATCGTTGTAGATGAACTAGCTACGCGTATGGCCGCAAAGGGGCATAAGGTCATCGCATACAATCGCAAGGGACATAATGTTGCGGGCGCCGAATTTGACGGAAACGTTCATTCTGCAAATAAGCCCTTTGTATATAACGGCGTGCGTGTTGTTCCAGTGCCAACTTTCGAAGCGAAAGGTTTGGCGGCGTTGACCTCCTCATTCTTCGCGACACTGAAAGCCATTGCGGCCAAATCGGACGTGATCCACTATCATGCCGAAGGTCCCTGCGTCATGCTGCGTCTGGCGCATTGGGCGGGCATTCGCACGGTAGCGACCATTCACGGTCTTGACTGGCAGCGTGCCAAATGGGGCAAGTTCGCCTCCGCATATCTCAAGTTCGGAGAACGTACCGCAGTGAAATGCGCGGATGAAATCATAGTGCTCAGCGAAAGCATGCGGCAGTATTTTCAAGAAAAATATGGTCGCGGCACACATTTCATTCCCAATGGCATTGAATATGGTGAGCCGGTTTCGGCGCAGGAAATTACCGAAAAATATGGTCTTCACAAGAACGACTATGTACTGTTTCTCGGGCGTATTGTTCCCGAGAAAGGCGTGCATTACCTTATCGAGGCGTTCAACAAGCTGAATACGAACAAAAAGCTTGTCATCGCTGGAGGCGCTTCCGACTCCAACGAGTATTACCAGCATATTCAGCAGATGGCTAATCAGGATTCTCGTGTTATTTTGACCGGATTCATACAAGGGCAGGCACTCAAAGAGCTCTATAGCAATGCTTATATTTATGTGCTCCCAAGCGACTTGGAGGGCATGCCGATGAGTCTGCTGGAAGCCATGAGTTACGGTAACTGTTGCCTTACGTCCGACATTCCGGAATGTGCGGAGGTAGTAGAAAGGCACGCAGCGACATTCCAGCATGGTTCTGTTGAATCCCTGCGGAAAAAACTTCAGGAATTGCTTGAAAACGATGATCTTGTACAACGTTACAAGGCAAATGCCGCAGATTACATCGTCAACAAATATAACTGGGATTCCGTCACCGATCAAACATTGAACCTGTATGGGGGAGAATGAGCATGCGAATTCTCCTAGTGAACAAATATTTCTATCGTAAAGGCGGTGCGGAAACCTATTTCTTCGCGTTAGCTGAAGGATTACGCGCGCTCGGTCATGAGGTTGCATTCTTTTCCATGCAGCACCCGAATAACGAGTCAAGTTATTGGAGTAAATACTTCGTTTCCGAAAAGGACTATGTGGGGGATATTTCCGCTTTCAAGAAGGTTCAGGAAGCTTCCACACTGATTTACTCTTTTGAAGCGAGACGCAAGTTTGAGGCGTTGCTAGAGGAATTCAAGCCAGATGTGATCCACATGAACAATGTGCATCGCCAGCTGACGCTTTCGATTCTTGATGCACCGTATTTGAAGAAACATCATGTGCCGGTGGTGTATACGGCGCATGACTACATTTTGCTGTGCCCGGCCTATACGATGGTGAATGGCAGGGGAGAAGTGTGTGATGCCTGCTTGGACAAGCATTTCATACATGCTACGAAGAACGTGTGTGTGAAAGGTTCCCGTGTCAAAAGTGCTTTGGCGACCATGGAAGCAGAGTTCCTGAAACTGCACCACAGTTACGACAAGATCGATTTGATTATTGCTCCGTCTGAGTTCATGAAAAGCAAGCTTGAAGAAGGCGGTTTTGCTGGCAAAGTGGTTGCTTTACAGAATTTCCTGACCGATTCACAGATGGAAATGGCTCGTAAGGTTGCGAATACGCATAAATTCGAGGATGCTGTTGACGGGAAACGACCATACTTCCTGTTCTTCGGGCGACTTTCCAAAGAAAAAGGAATCCTGACGCTGGTTCGAGCCTTTTTGAAGGCTACTGGGCTAGCAGCTTCTCATGGTTCTGCCGATAGTAACGGTGCTGTGCGCCGCACGGCCGAAAGTTCTGAGGTTGCGAACGATAAAACCTTCCTTCCTTCCAACTGGGATCTCCATATTGTTGGCGATGGGCCAGGGCGTTCTGAGATAGAGCGTCTTGTCGCCGATGCAGGATTCGAAGCCGCATCACGCATTCAGCTTCTGGGCTACAAGTCTGGCGAAGATTTGCAACGCGAGGTTGGTAACGCTAGGTTTAGCGTGCTGAGTTCCGAATGGCGTGAGAACATGCCGTACTCCGGCTTGGAATCCCTGGCCGCTCAGACGCCGATCATCGGTGCATGCATCGGCGGCATCCCCGAGCTGGTGGAGGAAGACAAAACTGGCTTTACTTTCGAATCCGGAAACATCGCGGATTTGAAAGATGGTCTGCTTAAAGCCGCCGCGGTTGATGAAGATATCTATGGCACTATGCAGCGTCGGTGTATTAAGTACGTCACGCTGCGTTGTGGACAGCAGGCATATGCGGAGCAGCTGGTTGATCGGTATGCAAAGCTTTTGAATTCAGGTAAGAACGGTAACTGATATGAAGATTTTGTACATTGCATATGCGAGCTCGCCTTATGGCGGTAGTGAGGAAGCCGTAGGCTGGAACCTTCCTTTGGCGATGAGCCAGAACCTCGATAATGACGTGCATTTGATTACCAAGATCGAGCAGAAGGAAGCCATTGAAGATTATTCTTCAAAGCATCCTGAACTTCGGCTTCATGTGTATTACTGTGATATCCCTTCGTTCTATAAGAAGGTTTACAAGGGATATCTCTATCCAGGACGTCATGGTATCTGGCTGAAACGTGTCGCTCCAATAGTCCACGATCTTGATGAGCATTATCATTTTGACGTCATTCATCAGATAGCGCCTGTCGAATTCCGTTCCCTTATTGAACTTGGCGAAACGGATGCGGTGAAGGTTTCCGGTCCGCAGGGCGGCGCTGAGTACGCGCCGAAGCCGCTGAACAAGTATCTTCGTCCGGTTGCATTGTTCGAGATGATTCGTCGTTGCTCTAATTGGCTCATTATTCATAAGCCTTCTTTCCGCAAGGCATATCGTTCCTTTGACATGCATCTGTTTGCGAATAAGGAGAGCAGACAGTATTTCATTGATCATGGAATCGATGCAAGCAACGATATCGTGAAAACCGAGGTGGGATGCTGGCCTGAAGCTTGGCGCGAGCACCAAAGGACGGACCATGAGGTGCCGCACATCCTGTATGTCGGCAGGTACATTCCGCGTAAAGGCGTCGAACTATTACTGGATGCTTGCGCCGTGCTGAAGGAGCAGGGATTTACCAAGTATGAGTTGCGGATGTGCGGATGGGGCCATCTGAAACAGAAACTTCGTGACGAGGTTGCTCAGCGTGACCTGATGAATAATGTCACCGTGCTGGGTGAAATTCCTTACATGGAAATGGCGGAGCAGTATGCATGGGCTGATTTTTTTGTGATGCCAAGCGTCCGTGAAGCAACTGGCGTGGTTCTTGCTGAAGCTATGCAAAATGGGCTAGGAGTCGTTACCTTTAATCAGGCCGGAGCTACAATCGCTTTGAATGATAAGGTCTGCAATTACGTCAAGACTCAGGATGGGGCGAAGGGCTTCGCCAAGGCGATGCGTGAATGGTCCGAGCATCCCGAAATGCGTCCCGATATGCAGAATATCAAAGCATGCTTTGAAAGTCTGACCTGGCCTCGCAGAGCGGGGTATTACATGCATCTGTATGAAAAGCTCATCAACGGCAAGCATGAGGAGAAGGCGTGAGCGAACCGAAAGTCAGCGTGGTTATTCCCATGTATAACGTGGAGAAGTACCTCGATACATGCGTGCAAAGCGTGCGGAAGCAGACTCTGCAGAATATTGAGATCATTCTTGTGGATGACGGTTCACCGGATCGCTGTGGCGACATGGCTGAAGAATACGCCAAGCAGGATTTACGAATCAGGGTTGTGCATCGCGAGAATGGTGGACTGGGGCCGGCTCGTAACAGTGGCATGGAAGTCGCGACAGGGGAGTACATCGGATTCGTTGACTCTGATGATTGGATCGAGCCGCAGATGTTTGAAGAGCTCTATAATGCTGCGACCCAACACAATGCCGATATCTGTTTTTCGGGTATGCAATGCATGGTTGATGGTGCAAAAGGAGACAGGAATGTGAATCCTTTCGCTGACCAGGTGCTCACTGGACAAGAAGAGATTTTCCGATTGCGTCGTTCCTTTTACGGTCCGTTGCCAAATCGGCAGAAGTGGGATCCGGTGCCGGTATCGGTATGGACCGCGGTGTATAGGCGCTCGCTGATTGTGAACAACAATCTTCGGTTCCGTAATATTCGTTCGGAAGACAAGTTCTTCAATACCGCAGCTTGTAAAGCGGCGTCAGTCATTACCGCGATTGGAGAGACCCGATACAACTATCGTTGTGATGGTCAAAGTTCGATAACGCGAACATTCTCGGAGCGTATGGTCGATTCATATTTGGAACTGTTCCGTGAATTGCTCACCATGGCTGGTAGTGAGAATCCAACGTATCGGAATGAATGTCTTCTGCGTGCCAGACGCGGTGTTATCGATTACACACGTGTGGCTTGTCAGACCATAGCCGGATCCCGCATATCACAAGTTCAAAAATCGAGAGCGATGCGGAAGATGGTTGATGATGTTTCCGTATGCGTTTCCGTTATTGGCTATCCGTTCTGGAAACTGCCTATTCCCCAAGCGGTGTTCGCGGGATTGCTGCGTATGAAGGCAACGTGGCTTATGCTATCATTGGCCGGTCTGAAAGTTGCGCTATGAACTCTGAAGCTATGTTGAAAACTGCGGGGCATAGTAGACGCAAAGGGCTATTGCGCACTCCATTGAATGCGCGTTTTGGCGTCTTCTTCATTTTGTTCTACTCCATTGCGATGGAGGCGTTGATTGAGAACCTCCATTTACCGGGAACCATCCGATATCTTAATGATGTAGTGCTGATTGCCGTAATATTTGGAATTCAGGGTCGGTTCCTGCCAATTCTGCGCAAAGAACATTCCTATATGCTCTGGGGCGCGGTATGCGCATTGTTCGTCATGGATATCTTTACAGCGGTCATTAATCTTGTTTCGCCGTTACTGGTGATGTGGGCCGTACGTAATACGTTTCGTGGACTCATTTACCTGTTTTGCGTGATTGCTGTGCTTCATGTGGAAGACATGACGAAGCTGTTCCACGTCCTATTGGGGCTGCAGTTCCCTAATCTTCTTTTGGCGATCTATCAATCTTTGGTGACGAGCGGTGGCAATCCTGATTTCGTACATGGGCTCTTCGCTAACGGTGCCGGTGCAAACACGTTCAGCGCTGTGCTGTTCGCATATTATTTGAATGCATATCTGAATGGGCGTGAACCGGTATGGACTGTCGCATTCGTCGCGGTGACTTCAATTATGATTGCCGCGATGGCTGAGGAGAAAACCTTCTTCCTGTATTTCATCGTGATTTTCGTTCTTTCCATATTGATTTCACGGTGGTCTCTCAAGACATTGTGCTTCATTGCTGTGGCATTTATCGCAGGAATCTTCCTGGTTCAGTATATTGCCATAGTTATGCCAGACATTCTTGAGTTTCTGACTGATTGGAATACCAGCAAAACATATCTTACCGCTACATGGGCGGATAGCTACGGTATTCCCCGTCTGGGAGCGTTCACTTTCATTGCTAAGAATTTCTTCAATAATGATTTTGCGACTTCGTTGTTTGGCTTTGGTTTTGGAAGTGCTGAGCACTCCCAGTTTGCTTTCTTGGATTCCCCATTCTATTTGAGATATGGCGAGTTGAGTTACCGCTCCTTCACACATCAATGGACTTTCATAGAAACCGGCTATATAGGCTTCGGCCTTTTCGTACTTGTGTTCATAATTGCATTGATCTGTTTGTGTAAGCAGCGTTGGATATACAGAAAGTATGATGCCGTCCTGAATCTGACAGGCATCTGCATGTGTGTGGTCTGCATTATCTCTATGTGGAGTAATGCAACGTTGAAACTTGATGCGTCATATATCCCATGCTTTGGCGTGGCCATAGGCTTTTTGACCCGTAAAGGCTTTGGTGACGTTCCCAATGAAAAGAGTGAAACAGTATGAAGCAAGGACTGCTTTCGGTAATCATTCCTGTTTACAACGCCGAGCCATACCTCGCAAAGTGCATAGACAGCGTGCTGTCGCAAGATGTGCCGTTGGAGGTTTTGCTGATTGATGATGGCTCAATTGATGGAAGCGCGAACGTGTGCAAGCGTTATGCCGAGCGTGACACAAGGATTCGATACTTTCGCAAAGAGAATGGCGGCGTATCATCGGCACGCAATGTCGGCTTGGACAATATGCTCGGTGAATTCGTTACTTTTGTCGATAGCGATGACCAAGTCATTAGTGGTTCGTATCAAACAATGCTCAACGAATTTGCCGACTCAGCGACTGACCTTGTTTGCTGCGGCATCGTGCGCCAGAACGAACAGGGGCAAATTGTTGACCGCTATGGTATTTTGCCGGGACGGGCTGCAATGACTCCAATCGAGGCGATGGACTCATGCTTGGCTTCAGATGGTCCGGTGGGGTTCACGGTATATGCCAAGATTTTCCGGACTTCACTGTTCTCGGGAACAACCCCAATTCGATTCCCCGAAGGTCAATTGATGGAAGAAGCCTATATTCTTCCGCATGTCTTCGTTAGATGTCGGAATATTGTTCACATAGGTGAAGCAGGTTATATATATGCCCTTCGGTCTGACAGCTATACCACCAAGCCGTTGAGTGAAGAATGTTATGCCATTTATGATACAGCCAAGAGATATGAGGCAGAACTGCCGTCGCTGTTTCCTCGATTCGATATGCGCTTTCTGTTCAGATGGCGGGTGGAAAGCTGTACCAATATTTATAGGACAGCATTGAAACAACAAAACGTTATTGATCCCAAGGTTTTCGAACGCATCAGACGGGAATTCAGTAGGATTTTCCGTAAAGGGCTGTTTGCCTCATCGATTTCATTGCGAACGAAATTACTGATGGTGGATACGGTGAGCCGTTTCTTCCTATTGAGACAGAATACAAAACAACACGTACGGCGAGGAGGCGCCCGATGAAAAAACAATGTGTATTGATTCTTCCCTATTTCGGTAAGTTCAATAATTATTTTCCGCTGTTCCTTCGTTCATGTGCCGCGAATCCGTCATATGATTTTCTGATTTTTACGGATTCCATGGAATCATACCAGTACCCCTCCAATGTGCATGTGGTGCCAATGACTTTGGAGGAGTTTAAGGCCAACGCCAAGAAAAAACTAGGGTTTGATGTGTGCATCCCTCAGCCATACAAGCTTTGTGATTTCAAGCCGGCATATGGTTTCCTCTTTGAAGATTACATTCAAGACTACGAATACTGGGGACATTGCGACTGTGACCTCGTTTTTGGTGATCTGGAGACGCTACTGACTCCGATTCTTAAAGAAGGATACGATAAGATTTTTGCTGCCGGCCATTTGACGCTTTACCGTAATACGGCTGAAAATAATCGTCGCTTCATGAAACCGTTGCGTGGACGCGAGATTTATAAAGAGGCATTCACTACAAACAAGATATATGTATTCGACGAGAACGTGAAGAATTGGTTGAATCCGGATAGATTGAATGTGCATGTCCTTTTCAAAGCCGATGGAGCTAAGGTTTACGAAAAAGATTTATCTTTCAACGTTGATACAGGTAAAGCGCAGATCGAACGCACCGTATATGATCCAAATACGCAGAGCTTCCGTGAAGGCGCGAGCTATGATTTGACACGATATTATTGGTGTGATAGAGGTATCATCTCTATTTCATGGGACAAGGATAAACGTACAACAGTGATTCGGTCTTATTTGTATATGCATTTGCAGTCGCGAAGAATGCATGGTGTTGTGCCAGCATCTCCGATAGTGGAAATACGTCCTGACAGATTCGTTGCAGCTAAGCATTTTCCAGTATCGAAAAATGAGCTTGGTGGACGTTGGTTTAACATGTTTAATTTATTTTGGATAGATATATATATAAAAAAAGCTAAAAATAAAATAAATGATTTGCGTAGCGTTCGATAAAATATTGATATATTTTGCTCACATATTACTATGCGATGACTTGATTGTGAAGTTATGTATTTCATTTAGCGGAGGTAGCAGGATAAACCTATGGCGAGACACAGGAAAAAATCGATTAAAGTAAATTTTTTAATGAATGCTTTTTTGACATGTTCTAATTTTATTTTTCCTTTAATCACTTTCCCGTATGTCTCTCGAGTTCTTCTAGCAGATGGAAACGGCAAAATCAATTTTGCTACCGCAATAGTCAACTATTTTATGTTGTTCGCTTCTCTGGGAATGCCTTTGTATGGAGTTCGTACATGTGCGATTGTACGGGATGACAGGAAGAAATTGTCTCGTACGGTCAAAGAATTGTTCACCATCAGCATGGTGGCCACGGCTTTGTCGTTGGTCGTTTTGCTTGTGATGATCGGAATTGTACCGAAATTCCAAGAATACAGGGGATTGCTGTTGGTTCTGTCCAGCAACATCTGGCTTCAGACGCTTGGAATGGACTGGCTGTATCAGGCGCTGGAAGAATACTCCTACATCACAGTGCGTTCGGTTGCATTCAAAATTGTTGGAATCATTTTGATGTTCATGTTCGTTCATGAACACGGTGATTATATGGTTTATGCGATTATAACCGTCATTGGCGGAAATGGTTCAATGGTTTTGAACTATCTTCGATCCTTCAAACTTGTGGATCGTGTTCCTCTTCACGAATGTAACCTGCGCCAGCATGTGAAACCACTCTTCGGCTTGTTCCTGTTGTCTGCGGCATGGTCGTTATATGCGAACATGGATACGGCGATGCTGGGCTTTCTGAGCAATGACACGCAGAACGGATATTTTGGCGCGTCCGTCAAGATAAAGCAGATGCTTATTGCCTGTATCTCTGCGCTGGGTACGGTTTTGCTTCCTCGTTTGGCAAATTATTTCGGTAATGGCCGGACCAAAGAGTTTTACGAGCTACTTAGAAAAGATAGTTCGTTTATTATGGTTGCCGGATTCTATGTAGTGGTGTTCTGCATTTTTGATGCGGATGAAATCATCCGATTCCTGTCGGGTGACACATACGAACCTGCTGTACCAGCAATGAGAGTGATTATGCTGGCGGTTTTCTTCAGCGCTCTTTATACGATGCTTAGCAATAATGTTTTGGTTCCTCAGGGGAAAGAACGTATTCCTACATTAGCTACTGTGATAGGATTGATTTCACTTACGGCTTTGGAAGTTGTACTTATCCCGTTGTTGGGTGCTGTGGGTGCGGCCATTGGTACAACGGTGGGCGAGGCTGTGGGTGCCTTGATATTGTGCCTTTATCTACGGCGTGATCTTTCCAAGATGTTTAGTAGGGAGAACATCTTGAAGTGCATAGCTGCTTCCGTTGTTGCCTCCTGTGTTCTATTGCCGGTGAGGGGTCTTGTTTCTGATGACGGTCTTTTCGTCCGACTGCTGTTGCAAGGGTCTGTTTTCACAATTGTGTATTTCGCTGCTTTGATATTGATGCGGGAGAAATTCACAATGTCTGTTATTCTGAGCAGAATGTCTTGAAGGAAAAGTATGCATTATTAATATATAACGCTTTAAAAAATTTAAAGAGTAGATTATTTAAAGAGTAGATTATTGGAAAATATGATGAATTATACTTTTACGGTTTTTACTCCGACTTTTAATCGTGCTGCTTCGATCCATAGAGTATATGAGAGTCTAAAGTCTCAGACGTTCCGTGATTTTGAGTGGCTGATCGTTGATGATGGTTCGGAAGATGATACTGCTGATTTGGTCAGAAAATGGATTAAGGAAGCGGATTTTCCGATTGAATATATGAAACAGAACCATGCCGGAAAGCATACTGCGTGGAATTTTGCGTTACAAAAAGCTAAGGGATATTTCTTCATTATTGCCGATAGTGATGATGCTTTTGTTTCGGATGCTTTGGAAAGACTGCTGGAGGTTTGGAAAAGTATTCCAGAGAAAGACGCCGCAAAGTATAGAGGCATCACGTGCCGATGCATTACGGATGAAGGCGTTATGGTTGGTTCCACGGAGATTCCTACGCCATGGTTGGACGCTAGCGAAGCGGATGCGAAATATGTTCATAAGCTGCAATATGAGATGTGGGGCATGACCCGCACCGAGGTCCTCAAACAATACCTTAACCCGAATATTGCGGGAATGAGGTTTTATCCTGAATCAATAATATGGGATAAAATGGGCGAAAAGTATTTGACAAGATATATCAATGATCCATTGAGAATTTTATATAGCGATCAGGCTAACGCGACTACTGTAAAGAATATTAATAATAGGTATAAAGAGAATTATTACCTATGGCGTCATATACTGAACGATTTGAAGAGATATGTCTTTAATGAGCCTTTGATGTTTGTGAAAGCAGCAATCGGAATTATGAGGGATGGTCTTCTCTCAGAAAGGCGTTATGTACAGATTCTTCGCGATGTGAAGTTTCTGTCCTGTAGGGCGTTGGTTATTTTTGGATCGCCGATTGCATGGGTGCTTGCGAAAAAGGCCAAAACCAAGTAACTGAACTGCGCCCCGATTGTTGGACGTTGTTAATTAGGATACAGCCCTAGACCGCGGGGGACATGCTCCGGAACTCCTCCGGGGTATGTCCCTCGAGTCGTATCTGGCGCCGTCTGGTGTTCCAATGGATGATGTAGGCGTCCAGCTCGCGCTTGAACCGCTCGTACGAGTCGAACTCGCGGCCGCGGTAGAACTCGTCCTTCAAGTGGCCGAAGACCTGCTCGGTGGCGGCGTTGTCCAGGCAGTTGCCTTTGCGGCTCATGGACTGGCGGATGCCGAGGCGTTCGAGCTCGTCCCTCCACCATCGGTGCTGGTACTGCCATCCCATGTCCGAGTGCAGGATCGGCTCCGCGCCGGCGGGCAGGCGCTCCGCGAGCATGGCGAGCAGACGCTTCTGCTGCCCGAGGTCCGGACTGCGGCTCACGTCCCAGGCGACGATCTCCTTGCTGGCCATGTCGTACACGGGCGCGAGGTACGCCTTGGAGCCGGCGACCTTGAACTCGGTGACGTCGGTGCCGAGCTTGGAGAACGGACGGGCCGCGTCGAAGTCGCGTTCGGGCAGGTTATGCACGTGGCCTCCCTCGTCGCCCCTGTACGAGTTATAGCGTTTCCACGGGTTCCTGGAGCGGATGGCGCATCTCAGTCCCATGCGCCGCATGACCCCGAGCACGCTCTTGGCCGACACCTTCCGTCCGAACTCGTGGACCAGGCACATGCGTATCTGCCGGTGGCCGCATCCGTTCGGCGTGCGTCCCCAGATCTCGCCGACCAATGGCTCGAGATCGGCCCGCGTCACACGCTCCGGGTGCGACAGGTGGTAGAAGTACGTGGATCTGGCTAGTCCCGCTATCCTCAGGAGGTGGTCGAGCCGGTGTCCCCGCCCTGCGAGCAGTCGGACGACGGCGCTTCTCTCGCGTCTCGTGACTTGGACGCCCGCAGGGCCCGGAGTTTTTCCAGGTACGCGACCTTCGCCTTCAGGTAGGCGACCTGTTCGGCGAGCTCCTGCTCGCGCGTGGGTTCGGGCTTCGGTTTGGATTTCGAGCCTCTGGGCCTGCCCTTGGGCTTCGGCCTGAGCGCCTCCGGGCCTCCCGCCCGGTACTCGCGGCACCATCGTTCCAACGGCGCGATGCTCGCGATCGCGTACTTCGCCATGACCTCCGTCTTGGCCATGCCGTTCTCGACGTGGTCGCGCGCGGCTGCGACCTTCGTCTCCCAGTCGTAGCGTCTGCTGCCGTTGCCTCCCATGACCGCCTCCTCGCCGCCGGACCTGTACAGCATGATCCAGTTTCTCGCGGTATACACCGGTATGGCAAGCCGTCTGGCGAGCGTGTTCCCGCCGGCTCCTGTCTTGATGAGTTCCAGCGCCTCGCGCCGGAACCCGTCGTCGTAGTGTTTCCTTCGATCCTCACGCATACGAAAGAACCGCACCTCCGATCATCGAATCTGAATTTCTTCAGTCCAACAATCGGGGTGCGGTTCATAACGCGGAGGGATTCCTCGGGCGCGTGAAGACGGAATCCGTCTATCCCGAGCATCGGGAGGAGTGGGCCCGTGATGAGGTGCTCGTCCTGATAGACGATTACATCCACTGGTACAACCCTGCGCGCATCAAACGGTCGTTTGGCTGGATGAGCCCGGTAGAATGCCGTCAAAAA
>OAVD01000174.1_pt1 | contig 62316 bp, 48 predicted proteins | sample 1476351 | NCBI WGS metagenome assembly OAVD01 (sample SAMEA2580075, study PRJEB22360) | human gut metagenome | biome: human gut; feature: human-associated habitat; material: faeces | place: Denmark | collected 2008/2010 | reverse complement strand
CCACCGACAGGCTTCCCCCCGCCCCCGCGGGTCAGCTTTCCTGCCGGCGACATCCGTTTTCACGGCCAGTCGCTGCTGCACGCGGATGAACGCCCCCTGCGCGGCGTGCGCGGTAACCGCATCGCGATGATCTTTCAGGAGCCGATGGTTTCGCTTAATCCACTGCATACTCTGGAAAAACAGCTGTACGAAGTGCTCTCTTTGCATCGCGGGATGCGCAAAGAAGCGGCGCGCGGGGAAATCCTCGACTGCCTCGATCGCGTCGGCATCCGCGGCGCGCCCCGGGGGCTGGCCGACTATCCCCATCAGCTTTCCGGCGGCGAGCGCCAGCGGGTGATGATCGCCATGGCGCTGTTAACCCGCCCGGAGCTGCTTATCGCCGACGAACCCACCACCGCGCTGGACGTGTCGGTGCAGGCGCAAATCCTCACGCTGCTGCGGGAGCTGAAGCAAGAGTTGAATATGGGGCTGCTGTTTATCACCCATAATCTGAGCATCGTTCGTCAGCTCGCCGACCGCGTCGCGGTGATGCAGAACGGCCGCTGCGTGGAACAAAACGGCTGCCGGGCGCTGTTTTCCGCCCCCGAACACCCTTATACCCGCCGCCTGCTGGATAGCGAGCCGTCGGGCGATCCCGTCCCGCTCGCACCCGATGCCCCGGTGTTGCTGCGGGCGGAAAATTTGACTATCGCCTTCCCGATACGTAAAGGTCTGCTGCGGCGAGTTGTCGATCATAACCGGGTCGTTAACGCCCTCAGCTTTCATTTGCGCGCGGGAGAAACGCTGGGGCTGGTCGGCGAGTCCGGATCGGGCAAAAGCACCACCGGGCTGGCGCTTCTGCGTCTGATTCATTCCGATGGCGCGATCGCCTTTGACGGTGAGGCGCTTCAGGGACGTAATCGCCGACAGATGCTGCCGCTGCGTCGTCGCATGCAGGTGGTCTTTCAGGATCCTAACTCATCGCTAAACCCGCGGCTCAACGTGCTGCAAATTATCGAAGAGGGATTGCGCGTCCATCAACCGACGCTCACGCCGGCCGAACGGGAGCAGGCGGTGATTCAGGTGATGCAGGAGGTCGGCCTCGATCCACACTCACGGCATCGCTACCCTGCCGCCTTCTCCGGCGGCCAGCGTCAGCGCATCGCGATCGCCAGGGCGCTGGTCGTCAAACCGCAGCTTATCGTGCTGGATGAGCCCACCTCATCGCTGGATAAAACCGTACAGGCGCAAATCCTCGCGCTGCTGAAGGCGTTACAGCAAAAGCATCAGCTGGCCTATATTTTTATCAGCCATGATTTACGCGTCGTGCGGGCGTTGTGTCATCAGGTGATGGTGCTGCGGCAGGGGGAAGTCGTCGAGCAAGGTGAGTGCGAGCGCGTATTTACCGCTCCGCAGCAGGAGTATACCCGTCAGCTGCTGGCGTTAAGCTGACGGTCAGAAGGGATTGTTGCCGGAGAAAGGTTCCGCAATCGCCACGCCGAAATTTTTCAGGCGGCAGGTTGCAGCGAATTCGTCCTGACGGTTAACAAACAGGCACGGTTCCCCTTCGCATTCAACGACAGAGCTGTCGACCTCGATGTCGCTAAGCGCCTGGCTGAGCTTATGCATGACCGGCCACGCGCTTTCGCCATCGGGGCTGAGTAATTTCAACGCCACGAGGCTGTTTTCGCTCTGGGCGCCGTTTTGCGGAATCGGTTCAACTCTTGAACCTGCAAAACCGGCCAGCCAGCGATAGCTCTGCGGCAGACGGTGTACGATAGAGAGTTGCAGTGTATTCACGTGTTTACCCCGGAAGCAAAATACTTCACAATAATTTTACATCAATACTAACACATTATTGACAACCAGTCCTCTTCCTGCACAGAAAACGCTTACACCAGTGGCATAGCCGTGTTATTGGTTTGTAATGTAAAAGTTTATAATTGTGCAGATGGAACATCTTCGGGCTATATGTACCCGTTTCTGTGATCTAAAACAACTTTTTTATCGCAATCATGCGACTTTTTGAACGATTTGATTTTACATAAAATAAACAAATCGCTGAACAGAGAAGCCAGATTTGGTTGACATGCATCAAAAAAAGGGGCGATATCGCCCCCCTGAAGTCGCTTAGCGCGCGGCTTTGCGCCGTCGGCTGGCGTAGAGGTAAAAGAGGATGGAGCTGCTGGCGCAGAAGGCGATAGAAATCAGCATTGGCCAGGCGGTGGTAAACGTCGCCATCGACAGCAGCGCGCCGACAATGGCGCCAATCCCGAAACGGAACGTCCCTGCCAGCGAGGAAGCGGTCCCGGCCATATGCGGAAACTCATCGAGAATCACCGCCATCGCGTTAGAGGAGACCATCGAAACGCAGCCGATGAACGCCGCCACGCCAAACACCAGCGCCCAGAACCCCACGCCAAACAGCGCGCACACGACCATCCACGCCGCCATCGCAAACTGGATCCATAGCCCGGCGCGGAACATGTTCAGCGCCCCAACCCGCCGCACAAAGCGGCTGTTGATCATGGTCATGACAAACAGGAAGACGACGTTCAGCGCAAAATAGTAGCCAAAGTGCTGCGGTGAAACGTGGTTGATATTGATATAGACAAACGGGCCGGCGCTCAGAAACGAGAACATCCCGGCGAAGCTGAAACCGCTTGCCAGCATATAGCTCAGCACCCGCTTGTGGCGAAACAGCGTCGCGAAGTTGCCGAGCGTAGTGCGAATATGAAATTTCTGCCGGCGTTCCGGCGGCAGGGTCTCGCTAATAAAGAAGGCGATCATCGCCGAGGCTAATAGCGCCGCCACCGCGAGGATCCAGAAGATCGCATGCCAGCTAAACCACACCAGCACCGCTCCGCCGACCATCGGCGCCACCAGCGGCGCGACGGTGGTCACCAGCATGACGAACGACATCATCCGCGAGAACTCTTCCTTGGGATAGATATCGCGCATCAGGGCGTTAATCACCACGCTCGCCGCCGCGGCCGCCAGGCCGTGGAAAAAGCGCATGGTGATCAGCATATCGATAGTCTGCGACAGCGCGCAGGCCACCGCCGCCGCGGCAAAAACCAGCGTACCGCCCAGTATCACCGGTTTACGCCCCATGCTGTCCGCCATTGGGCCATATAAAAGCTGGCCCAGGGCAAAGCCCAGAATATAGGTACTGAGCGTCATCTGCGCGCTGCCGTCCGGCACATTAAACTGCGCCGCAATCACCGGCAGCGCCGGAAGATACATATCGATCGACAGCGGCATTAACATGGCCAGCAGGCCAAGAATAAACACAATCCCTAATGAAGAATTCTGCTTTGCCGTCACGTTTTACTCCGCGCATGTTGGCCGCCAACGCTGGCAATTTCTTCTGCCGTCAGCGGACGATATTCACCCGGCGCCAGCGACGCATCAAGCGCGATATCGCCAATACGTTCGCGATGCAGGCCAACCACATGATTCCCCACCGCGGCAAACATCCGCTTCACCTGATGGTAGCGCCCTTCGCTAATGGTCAGGCGGACTTCGGTCGGCGTCACCGCTTCCAGCACCGCCGGTTTGGTCAGGTCTTTCTCATTATGCAGCTGAACGCCTTTGGCAAACTGCTCGGCGGTGGACTCATCCAGCGGATTTTCCAGCGTCACCAGATAGGTTTTTTCGCAATGGTGGCGCGGGGAAGTAATGCGGTGCGACCACTGGCCATCGTCGGTCATCAATACCAGTCCGGTGGTGTCGATATCCAGACGCCCCGCGGCGTGCAGCTTGTGCGCCACCGGCTCGTCGAGGAAATAAAGGACCGTCGGATGATCCGGATCGTCGGTGGAACAAACGTAACCCTGCGGCTTGTTGAGCATAAAGTAGCGCGGGCCGGTCTGCTGAACCAGCGTATTGCCGTCATACTCGACGTCATGCTCCGGCAGAAGCTTGAAAGAGGAGTCTTTTACAATGTCGCCGTCCACGGTAACGCGGCTGCCGCGGATTTCACGCCCGGCAATAGCCCGGCTAACGCCAAGTTGCTGAGCGATAAACTTATCAAGTCGCATGAGATTTTTTTAGCCTGTACAAGTGCTGGAGCGGGCAACGCGCCCGAAAAAGAAGAATTTCATGGGGTAGTATAACGGGCTATTAACACCACTCAAGGGAAAAGATTCGTGGCATACTATTCGCGAGTTAATTAACCGCCATAAATTCATGACATTTACATTACGTCCCTACCAAAAAGAGGCGGTCGACGCGACGCTCGCCTGGTTTCGCCGCCATCATGAACCTGCCGCGATTGTGCTGCCGACAGGCGCAGGTAAAAGCCTGGTTATCGCCGAACTTGCGCGCCTGGCGCGCGGTCGCGTGCTGGTGCTGGCGCACGTTAAAGAGCTGGTGGCGCAGAACCACGCCAAGTATTGCGCGCTCGGCCTGGAAGCGGATATTTTCGCCGCGGGCCTCAAGCGTAAAGAGAGCCACGGTAAAGTGGTCTTTGGCAGCGTGCAGTCGGTCGCCCGCAACCTCGACCAGTTTCAGGGCGAGTTTTCGCTGCTGATCGTCGACGAGTGCCACCGCATCAGCGACGATGATGACAGCCAGTATCAGCAGATTATCAGCCACCTTCAGCAGGTCAATCCGCACCTGCGCCTGCTGGGGCTGACCGCGACGCCTTTTCGCCTCGGTAAGGGGTGGATTTACCAGTTCCACTACCACGGCATGGTGCGCGGTGATGAAAACGCGCTATTTCGCGACTGCATCTACGAGCTGCCGCTGCGCTATATGATTAAGAACGGCTACCTGACGCCGCCGGAGCGGCTGGATATGCCGGTGGTTCAATATGACTTCAGCCGCCTGCAGGCACAAAGTAACGGCCTGTTCAGCGAGGCTGATTTAAACCACGAACTGAAAAAACAGCAGCGCGTCACGCCGCATATCGTCAGCCAAATCGTTGAATTTGCCCAAACGCGCAAAGGGGTGATGATTTTCGCCGCCACCGTTGAACACGCCCGCGAAGTGACCGGGTTGCTTCCGCAGGGCGAAGCGGCCTTAATCACCGGTGAAACGCCGGGGCCGGAGCGCGATCGCATCATCGACGCGTTTAAAGCTCAGCTGTACCGCTATCTGGTTAACGTCGCGGTACTGACGACCGGCTTTGATGCCCCGCATGTCGATCTGATCGCCATCCTGCGCCCGACCGAGTCGGTGAGCCTTTACCAACAGATCGTCGGCCGCGGCCTGCGCCTGGCGCCGGGTAAAACGGACTGCCTGATTCTCGATTACGCCGGTAATCCGCACGACCTTTACGCGCCTGAAGTGGGAACGCCGAAGGGGAAAAGCGACAACGTGCCGGTCCAGGTTTTTTGCCCGGCATGCGGTTTCGCCAATACCTTCTGGGGGAAAACCACCGCCGACGGCACGCTGATTGAACACTTTGGCCGCCGCTGCCAGGGCTGGTTTGAGGATGACGAAGGCCATCGCGAGCAGTGTGATTTTCGTTTTCGCTTTAAAAACTGCCCGCAGTGTAACGCGGAAAACGATATCGCCGCCCGCCGCTGCCGCGAGTGCGATACCATCCTGGTCGACCCCGACGACATGCTGAAAGCCGCGCTGAAGCTTAAAGACGCGCTGGTGCTGCGCTGTAGCGGTATGGATCTGCAGCACGGCGCGGATGACAAAGGCGCCTGGCTAAAAATTACCTATTACGATGAAGATGGCGCGGATGTTAGTGAGCGCTTCCGCCTGCATACGCCCGCCCAGCGTACCGCCTTTGAGCAGCTCTTTATCCGCCCGCATACCCGAACGCCGGGCGTGCCGCTGCGCTGGATAACGCCCGCCGATATCCTCGCCCAGCAGGCGCTTCTGCGCCATCCGGACTTTGTCGTGGCGCGCATGAAGGGGCAATACTGGCAGGTGCGGGAGAAAGTATTTGATTATCAGGGCCGATTCCGCCGGGCCAACGAACTGCGCTAATCGTCCTCACGTCTGAGGTTTTGGTTGCTGCAAACACCTATGGCGGCTATAATGCCGCCCGCTTTTGCATTCGCAAAGCAGATAATCTGCCTGCTGCTGGGTCGCCTGTAGCAGGATTTATATATAGAGAGACATCAATGTTTACTATCAACGCAGAAGTACGTAAAGAGCAGGGTAAGGGTGCGAGCCGCCGCCTGCGTGCAGCTAACAAATTCCCGGCCATCATCTATGGCGGCGAAGCTGCGCCAGTAGCAATCGAACTGGATCACGACAAAGTGTGGAACATGCAGACCAACGCTGAGTTCTACAACGAAGTTCTGACCATCGTTGTTGATGGCAAAGAAGAGAAAGTTAAAGCTCAGGCTGTTCAGCGTCACCCGTTCAAGCCGAAGCTGACTCACATCGACTTCGTTCGCGCTTAATCGCCGACTGAAAGTTGTATGGCAAGCGCCCCGCTCCGCAAGGTTCGGGGCGTTTTGTTTATCAGTCGAGTAGCGTTGACCTGTTCAGCGCAAGATGCTGCACCAGCATAATCGTTTTCGCATCGACGATTTCCCCTTCGCGAATAGCCTGCAGCGCTTTTTCCAGCGGCCACTCCAGCACTTCGATATCTTCCCCTTCCGTCGCCAGTCCGCCACCGTCGCCGCGCCGATCGTCGGCAGAGTATTCGGCAATGAAAAAGTAAAGCTTCTCCGTCACCGAACCGGGGCTCATGTAAGCGGTGAATACCGGCTCAATGCGCGTGACGCGAAAACCGGTCTCCTCTTCGGCTTCGGCAACGATGCGCGCTTCCGGGGAAGCGTTATCCAGCAGTCCGGCGGCGGCTTCGATCAAAAATCCATCATGACCGTTAATCCACGCCGGAAAGCGAAACTGGCGAACCAGCACTACCGTTTGCTTTTCACGATTGTAGAGCAGGATCACCGCGCCGTTGCCGCGGTCGTAAGCTTCCCGGCTCTGCTCCTGCCAGCGTCCGTCCCGGCGCAATAGTTCAAAAGTATATTTCTTGAGCGTGTACCAGTTATCCGATAACAGCGTTTCGCGGATATGGCGAACGCGCGGTGCGTCAGCGTGCATGTTTTTCCCCTTTTAGGTGACAGTTAGCAACATAACATGCATAATCGTGCACAAACAAGATCACTCATGAAGGTATTTTGATGCTCGCCAGCCAGAGAAAACAGCAGATTTTGCAGATCCTCGCCGAGGAAAAACAGGTGATGTCCGGGGATCTCAGCCAGCGCTTTAGCGTATCAGAGGACTCCATTCGCCGGGATCTGCGGGAGCTGGCCGCGGAAGGCAAGCTGCAGCGCGTCCACGGCGGCGCGCTGCCGGTTTCCGAAGCCATCGCGCCTATTGAAACAAGAAAGAACGTGCAAATCGCCTCAAAGCAGAGCATTGCCCAGCGCGCGGTTGAGCTCATTCAGCCCGGTCAGGTAGTGGTTGTCGACGGCGGCACCACCACCGGGGAGATGGTGCGCCTGCTGCCGGATAACCTCGCGTGTACCGTGGTCACCCATAGCCCGGGGATTGCCGTCGCGCTGGTGGAAAAACCGCTCATCGAGGTGATTTTGATCGGCGGCCGGTTGTTTAAACATTCCGTCGTCAGCGTCGGGTCTGCGGCCCTCGAGAGTATTTCCCGTATCAACGCCGATCTGTTTTTTATGGGCGTCACCGGCGTTCACCCACGGGCGGGATTCACCACCGGTGACTATGAAGAAGCGGGCATTAAACGCGCGCTGGCGGCGCGGGCTGCCGAAACGGTGGTGATGGCGTCACAAGAAAAGCTTAACTCCGCGTCGGCCTTTGCCATCGGCGAGCTGGGGGCAGCCAGTACGCTGATCGTGGATACGACCCTGGACGAGGCGCTGCGACAGCAGCTAACCCTGGCGGGGGTAGAAATCCTCTACGCCCTGTAATGCGGGTTCAGGCAAAAAAAATCCCGACTCGGCGTCGGGATTTTGCGCATTAATTTCCGCCAGAAGTACGGCGCTGTAGCTGATCGCGCAGGTTCGGCGGCGTGCCTTTAATGGTTAAGGTATCCGTTGCCGGATCCCAGAACACCCGCTCGCCCAGCAGCATAGCGTCAAAATTAATGGTTAACCCGCCGCCGCTGCCGGCAAACTTGGTTAACTGACGCAGCGTGCTGCGATCCGCCGGGAAGCTCTCTTCCAGCTCGTAGCCTTGTTCGGCGGTAAATTCCTGAAAAGTCTTCTCGCTGACGCCCGCCAGCTCTTTCGACAGCGACTCCAGCTCGATTTCCTCACCGGCCTGCAGCTGTTCGTTGCAGTAGCTGTATACCTGCTGGCGCACGTTTTGACGTTCAGATTTATCCAGCTGCGCATCGGCGGCGAAATCATCCAGCGCCTGCAGCAGGCCGCGGTTCTGCGCTTTGGCGTTCAGCCCTTCGCTGGCGCCGAGGAAATCCATAAAGAAATCCGCCACCTTGCGCCCTACCCGCCCCTTCAGGAAGGTCAGATAGCGCGTTGACTCCGGGTTGGTTTCCCACTCGGTTAAATCAATACGCGCGACGATATCCGCGTGATTGATGTCCAGATAATGGGTGGAGCTGATATCCAGCTCTTCGTTGACTCGCATGCTGCTTAGGTTGTTCAGCACCGCCACCATCAGATATTCCACCGCCAGATAACGATACTGGCAAAACAGCACAATACCGCCTTCTGCAAAGGGATATTTTGCCAGTTCGTCGCGCAGGCGCCCGGTAGCGGCGCGGCTAAACGGCAGGAACGCTTCTTCGCCCTTACGCTGCCCGCGCAGCGCCTGCGCCAGCTCGCTCTCTTCATTAAACAGGCCGTAGGCTTTATTTTTTGCGCTGTAGACACGATGCAGTTCGGCCATCATCTCGACAACCGTCGCCGTCGGCTCCAGCAACGATTCGCGCAGCACCAGCTCCAGATTTTGTTCATCACGTTTGATTAACTGATGCAGGGCAATCTGGTCGATATCCAGACTCATGTTAAACTCTCCTTTTAGACCGGGCGGTATTCAACCACCGCGGGGGCAACGACGCAACCGCCGTGTGACTCTTTGCGAGCGAAGCCGCGCGCTTTTGCGTCGTGGCGAAAAAATGCGGAAAAAAAGCTGCTGCTACGGTAATATGTTGCCCTTTCACGAACAAACAGATTTTGAGTTTATGCCGCAATTATCCCGCTATAGCGATGAACACGTCGAACAGCTGCTCAGCGAGCTGACGAGCGTTCTGGAAACACATAAAGCGCCCGTTGACCTTTCACTGATGGTTCTGGGCAATATGGTGACTAACCTGATCAACAGTAGCGTCGCGCCGGCGCAGCGTCAGGCCATCGCCCGTTCTTTTGCCCAGGCGCTGCAGTCATCTATCAACGACGATCCAGCGCACTAAGGATAACGAACAACAGTATATGGTGACTCTTCGTCAGCCCTACCGAGAAAAAGTCTCCCAGATGGTCAGCTGGGGGCACTGGTTCGCCCTTTTCAACATGTTGTTGGCTATGGTGCTCGGCAGTCGCTATCTGTTTGTCGCCGACTGGCCAACGACGCTTGCCGGACGCCTCTTTTCGTACGTCAGCCTCGTTGGTCACTTCAGCTTCCTGGTCTTTACCAGCTACGTGCTGATTCTTTTCCCGCTGACTTTTATCGTCGTCTCTCAGCGCTTAATGCGCTTTATCTCGGTTATTCTGGCGACCGTGGGCATGACGCTGCTGCTAATCGACAGCGAAGTTTTCACCCGTTTCCACCTGCATCTTAATCCCTTTGTCTGGGAACTGGTTATCAACCCCGACCAGAACGAGATGGCGCGCGACTGGCAGCTGATGTTTATCAGCGTACCGATCATTTTCCTGCTGGAAATGCTCTTCGCGACCTGGAGCTGGCAGAAGCTGCGCAGCCTGACGCGTCGCCGCCACTACGCCCGACCCGTTGCCTGGTTCTTCTTTATCTCCTTTATCAGTAGCCATCTGGTCTATATCTGGGCGGATGCCAACTTCTATCGTCCGATCACCATGCAGCGGGCCAACCTGCCGCTCTCCTATCCGATGACGGCGCGCCGTTTCCTGGAAAAACATGGCCTGCTCGACGCGCAGGACTACCAGCGCCGTCTGGTGGAACAAGGCGCGCCAGAAGCCGTCTCGGTGCAATATCCGCTGAGCGATCTGCGTTATCGCGATCTCGGTACCGGTTATAACGTGCTGCTGATTACCGTTGATAACCTTAATTATTCGCGCTTTGAGAAAAACATGCCGGCGCTGGCCGGGTTCGCGAAAGACAACGTGAACTTTACCCAGCATATGAGCTCCGGCAACACCGCTGACAGCGGCATGTTTGGCCTGTTCTACGGTATTTCCCCGAGCTATATGGACGGCGTTCTGTCTGCGCGTATCCCCGCGGCGCTGATTACGTCGCTGAATCAGCAGGGTTATCAGCTGGGCCTGTTCTCATCAGATGGCTTTAGCAGCCCGCTCTACCGTCAGGCGCTGCTGTCAGATTTCTCACTGCCCGTCGCGAAAGCGCAAAGCGACGAGCAGACGGCAAACCAGTGGATTAACTGGCTGGACCGCTACGCCCAGGATGAAAACCGCTGGTTCTCGTGGGTTTCTCTCAACGGCACTACCTTTGACGACGGGCAGCAGCAAAACTTCGTCCGCCGCTACGGTAACGCCGCGGGCGCGGTCGATACGCAAATTGGCCGCGTGCTGAACGCGCTGCGCGAAGCAGGCAAGCTGGACAACACGGTGGTTATCGTGACCGCGGGCCGTGGAATGCCGCTGAACCCGCAGCATGAGCAGTTTGGCTGGTCGCGCGAGCAGCTGCAGGTTCCCTTAGTGATCCATTGGCCGGGCACGCCGGCTCAGGAGATCGCGACGCTGACCGATAATAAAGACGTGATGACGACGCTGATGCAGCGTTTGCTCCACGTCTCTACCCCGGCCAACGAGTATTCGCAAGGTGAGGATCTGTTTAGCGCCGCCCGCCGTCGTGCCTGGGTCACCGCGGCCAATAGCGATACGCTGGCCATTACCACGCCGAAATTCACGGTTGTGCTTAATCACAACGGCACTTACCGAACGTGGAACAGCGACGGCGAGAAAATTAACGATCAAAAACCGCAGCTCAGCTTGCTGCTGCAGGTGCTGACCGATGAAAAACGCTTTATCGCTAACTGATTGATTATTTATAAATCAATCAGTCATTTCCCGGCTTGCATTCGCTTGGGGAACGGGTAATATTGTTCCCCACGAATCGGCACGTAGCGCAGCCTGGTAGCGCACCGTCATGGGGTGTCGGGGGTCGGAGGTTCAAATCCTCTCGTGCCGACCAAAAATCCCAGTAAAACCAGCCTCTTAAGGCTGGTTTTTTTATGCCTGTTTTTTGCGCGTGGAGTTAATGGGGTGAAATGGGGAGAAACCCCGACAAAACTACATGACCGGGCAATCATCAAACTCCCCTAAGCCACGTTTCCATTGACGCCTGGAGCTGGCTGATCCGCTGACGAAACGCCGCGATATCCGCTTCCGCCTTAGTATCAAAGGCTTCGCTGCAGGAGTGCTGGTCCTGTAGTTTTTGAAAAAATCGTGATTTTGCCGACATACTTTTACTGTCCGTCAGGAAATTAGAGGTGGGTCTGTGCATCAAGATACTGCTGCTGTTTAAGGTAGCGTATCAGCACGCGCCCTTCAGGCATGAACGCCGTGCCGTAACGCACCAGACCGATGCCCCTGAGTTCGGCATCAATGGCATAACGCAATTCCCCCGGAATAGTCTGCTCAAGCAGAACCACATCAATTTTCTTAAGCCGCGGCTCGTACTTCAGCAGTACAGCCGATAACGCTCCCATCAGTTCATGGGCAGTCCCTGGCATCCCCTGCAGGATTTTAGTCATATCCGGCAGACCGTAGTCCGGCAGGTGCGCCAGCGTACCGGCGCGGCAGTTGAGGATACGCTGCATATTGTCCAGCACAGAAATGATGGTCTGGTTCTGCTCGCTGACCTGATACAAATCAATGCCGCCAGTAAAATTGCCGTAGAGCGTTTCATATAGTGACGGACGGGGTGACTCACTCATCTTTCAGCGCCTGCAGGGTCACCCAGTTCGTAAGGGTGCAGCTATGGACCAAAGCGCTCCAGCAGACCGGCCAGCAGTTCAAGTCCTTCAGCCAGTCCCTGTTCACCTTCGCGGTGCAGCTTCGCCCGGCAGTAGTACGTCGCGACGCGAATGTCTTTCGCGGTCGTGGTCAGCAGCTTCTCTGCCAGCCGGCAGATGAGTTCTGTATCCGCACCGGAAAGTTTGTTGACCTCCTCGCGCATCTGCTGAAAGTCATCGTCATAGCCCGGGTCTTCGCCAGCGGGCGATTGCCCGGACAGCGGCTGCAGCCAGCTGCCCCACTGCGCCACTCGCTCACGGGTTGCTACAAGTAATGGTTCCTGTTCTGTCTGGCAGGCGCTCAGTAATGTATTCAGCATGCTCATCAGTAGACCTCTTCTACTTCGCTGGCCTCGCTGGCGACCAGGCCTGATTCGGCCACGCCAGTCGTGCTGAAAATCGTCTCCGGCAGACGGAAGTTGCGCAGTTTCAGCAGCGCCAGTGGCCCCTCGCCCGCCTCGGTACGCAGGGTGTAATTGAGCGTGCGCCCGTCCTGTGCTTTCCAGCTCAGGCTGTAACTGCTACCAACGCCCGGATAAGCACTGACCACAGCTTTATCGAGCAGACGTATCCAGCCCCAGGCGCCAGGGATATCGGCGTACTGACGGGTTCCTGCCTGCGTGCTTACCCAGCTCAGGTTCGCCCCCGGAGCCTCGGTATCTGCAGGCCAGGCGAAGCGCTTCCACGCCGGCAACTGGTTTACATAGGTCAGCTTCTGGCTGTCGATAATCATGTCAGTCTGCATTACCCCATCGGCAGTGCCCGGACGCAACTCGAAGTTCATGCCGGCACTGCCTTCGGTGAAAGCGACATCCGAAATATGGCTCAGGGTGTTGATGGCATTGAGGAACGCCGGATTAAAGGCCAGCCCCTGCGAGTTGATGCTGTCCGGCACCCAGTGGTTGCCCTCTTTGTGCAGCACGCCTCTGAGGCGGGTTTGCAGGAACTGCGCAATACGCCCGGAATCTGCATTGAGGTATTTAGCCAGCAGCGGCAGGGATACATCACTGCTGGAATTGTTAAACGGACAACTGGTCAATGGAATCCGACAGCGTGGTCGCCTGGTTCCAGCGCAGGCTGTTGAGGAACTCAAGCCATGCCCCGCTGAAGTCGGCAAAGTAACGTTCCGTCAGGTGATGTTTCAGCGCTTCCGGTGAGGTCTCGTCCTGTTTATTCATCTGACGCTTGCTGTCAGCCAGCACCCAGTCTAGTTCGTCCCGGCGTGCCTTCACCACCTTCTCGATAGCGGGCTGCACGGCCTGCTCCCAGGCCTGACGCGTAAACATCCCGGGCACGACTTCCGTGGTGCTGAACAGACGGGATGCATCGGTATCGCCGGTCATGTCTTCCAGGCGCATATCGACATAGAGGTGCGCCACCTGAGTGAGCATCTTCTGGTACAGGGTCGATTCGCTGTTGCGTACGCCCATCAGACGAACCAGCAGGGAACGCGCCTGGCTGACCAGATTTTCATCAGCACGCAGTTTCCATTCAGGGTGCGCAACCAGCTGCACGCCATAAAACGACAGCAGAGAAGGCGCCATCCCCAGCCAGACGCCGTTTTTTACACCGTCACGCATCGGCCAGTCATTCAGCAATGCAGAGCCGAACCAGGCCGCGTCCATATGTTCCGGACGCGCCAGCATCAGGTAGAGTTTGAGCTGGTCATAAGTGTTTTTTGCCATCTGCTCACGCAGCGGGCTGCCCGCTGGCAACACATTAAAGGCATTAAGTTGTCTCTGCAGATGGTCAGCGGCGGCATCCCGCAGCAGCGGCAATGCGCTGTCCTGGTAACGTGGCCAGAGTGCGTCCAGCAACGCATTGTTCTGGCTTAGTCCGGCCTGCTCGTACCACGGCACGCCAAACTCAGAGCGGTACTGCAGACGGGACAGCGTTTTTTGCAGTTCAGACAGCGCGTGCAGGCGCTGCTCCAGGGGCTGATTCTGTCGGGCGGCAAGTGCCGCCTGGACATTAGCGCTGTCAATCTGGCTGCGGTTGGTGACATACGCGATGCCCATCCACGCAGCCCAGCCGACCATCGTAAGAGCAACAACAGACGCCATCACCCTGCGCCACGGAATGCCGGGCTTGTACGGACGTAGTCCGGCAGGGAGTGTCCGGACAGACTCCGGCAGGGCATCCCAGCGCTTATCCATGCCCCAGTGGTGCGGCACGGCACGTTCGGCACCGGCTGAAGGCTGACTGAACACCACGCCGGCCAGTAGAAGCGGACGGTACGGATTGAGTATCACCGACAGCGGTGCGGTCACGCTTTCCGGCTCACGAATGAGCTGGTCGGCAAGCGTCAGCAGGAAGTTATGTTTCACTTCACCGCAGGTCTGCTGCAGCCCCTGTGAAGTCAAATCTGGCGTCAGGGCGGACAGTTGCTCTGCCAGCCCTTCGGTACGGCAACCGGCAGGTAACAAACAGCCGGTTGCCTGCGTAATGCGTCCTTCCGGTTTACCGGCACGCGGGTGCAGGGACCAGACATACAGCGGGAGCTGCCAGCCAAGCGCTTCCATACGTACGCTGATGGCGTGAGACAGGGAATCCATGGTGCTGTCTGAAGGTGCCGGCAGCGGCTGCTCCAGCCCTGGCGCTGAGAGCTGGTCAAAGGCTGAAGTGGCCCACACCAGCCCATCTACCGGGAGACGGCGCAGTTTGCGCAGCGCGGTAAGCCAGGCACTGTCGGCTGGCGTACTGAGGTCACCGCCCCACAGTAACAGCGTGCCGCGATCTTCCTGCCAGAGCTGGCCCGTCAGGCCAGGGGTCAGTTGCTCCACGTCAGATACAGTGCCAGTGACCAGCAGGATGCGTGTTTTACGTCCCCAGCGCCGACCATAGAGATGGCGCATCTCGGTACGGATTTCTTTAACAACCTCATAACGTCGGTTGTTATTCTGTTCATACTCTGGCTGTTCTGGTTTCATCCCTGTCAGGACTTTAAATCTCTGAATAAAACTTAAAGAGACCAGCCAGTCCCATAACCGCACAAACAGCGCATCAAACAGCAAAATCCCCAGGCAGATAGAGACCACAATAAGTGATGCCATCAATTTTTTTTCTTGCCCGGCAAGGCGTACGAACGGATTGTTTAACCAGATGAATCCAGCACTCACGATAATAATAATTGCAACAGTGAGCCAGGTGCTTATCCGTTTTTTCTTTATCATGCAACTTTCCTTCAACACTCTTCCTGACGCACAATTACCTGATGCGTGGTTTTATCGGTCATCATTACCCACTGTGGTTTACCGGATGTTATGGCGTACTCACAGGCACAGAGCAATGCAATATTTCCCAATGCCGCTCCGGGGTTACCAAATAAATCATCCGGCATATAGCCTTCGTCCTGTCCCGGGAAATAACCAAGCCTTTCTGACTGCTGAATTAACCTCGTCATAGCCTCTTTATCGACCAGCCATCGCCAGAGCGTGTGGGTTTCATCCACAGACAGCTTTCCCCAACGCAACATATCTTCTAGGGTACAGGCATCCTCCGTGGCGATTACGGGACGATGAATGACGGCCTCAGGTTTAACATCATGTTGAGCAAGCCATGTCGGAGAGGCCAGCAACAGTGCCGATACCGATTCAGACTGATAATCCAGGGGATCAATAAACAGGTTGATTTCAACAGAAAGCGTCAGCGCCGCCTCATTCTGGTCTAGCAAGGCATCCAGCCACATCATGCCATCGCCTTCTTGCTCTACCACAAGTGAATCCACGGGATATGACGCCGGAAATATCGCCTGCCAAATCTGTGAGATTTGCGCATTATCCAGAGAGCCGTCGTGACGGAGACGAACAGACAATTTGTCTGAGGGTAGCACCGACAAATCCGGCTCCAGCATGCGAAGAAGCTGGGTGATATATCCGATTAACCTTGTACTGTAGCTTTCCTTTGAGAAATGCGAGGTGGAAGGCTCAAGTCGGGCCGTAGTCAGTGCCTGCTGAAGATGGGCAAAATAAGTTGATTGTAACTGGCTACCATGGTTTATAAGGGCGGAAGCCAGTTTATTACGGGCAATGGGGGTGATATACGCTTTCCCCAAAACGCCTGCCGGGTGCCGTCCTCTCTTCACTTGTATATCATACTGCTCCTGATGAAGATGATTCCAGTAGTTCACGCGATCACGTTCATTTTCATAAGCGCGTAGCCGAAAGGCATAACAGGCCAATCCAGCAGACAGCGGTATGGCAAAAATGCAAAACCAGAACCATGCGGAATGCGTGGACATTTTCTCCGGCCACAAATAAAGCGCCAGTATTCCCCCCAGTACGGATATCAGCACGATGGCAATAAGCCATCGGAATGCTGAAGGCGGTTCAGGAAGCGGTATTTTCTCTGGTATTTTTTTTAATTCAACGGGCATAGCTAACGCCTTCCGGCATTGGGGAGGGATGTAATTAATGCACAACCGCAGCCACAGCGATGCCCGTGAAGGGCAACAGGTTTACCATTAATTTTTGAGCCTTCATCGCCTTCAGCAATAGACGTTATTCCATGAGCAGGGCATGACACTCTGTCACCCAGGCAGGATATCTCTTTCCCCTGAAATTTAACGCCACTACTGCCTTGTAAGACTTTTCCGCTACTTGAGGTGGTATCACCAATTCGAATAACTCCTGGCATAATTCACTCTCGTTTGTAAAATTTATTTTATCATTAGTAAAAATCATTCTTATGATTAACAATCATAGTCGGGATTGAGATATTAATATCCTATACCGGAGGTGGCTATTTCACTTTACCGTCAAGTCTAACTTTCATAAGTTACGCTTCGTGCTTGTGTTGCACGCTATTTTTACTGGATAAATAAAATAACCGCCCCAAGTTGGCAAGGAATAAATATCAAATGCAACTTGCACTTTAACAACTGTGTTGTTTATGATACCCCCACTATTTTACCTTTTGCGGGCTGTTAACTACGCAACGGACTGTTGTCGAAATAAAAACATCTGTTTCTGGTTTTCTATTAAACCTAGCAATGGTTAACCCATTTAAAGGCCCTGAATAGCCAGCCCCGCGCAGCACTTTGGTGTAATTGCCCTCATCATCTTTAAACACCGGTTTTTCCGGTCCCCGGGGATCAACAGCCAGAGAATTTTTGTAATAATCCGGATCGTACCAGTCATTGATCCATTCAAAGCCATTACCCGCCATATCGTAGAGCCCCAACGGGTTAGGTGGATAACTATCGACAGGTAAAGCAATCATGCTACCACCAGACAATCCCATTTTTTTTGCAAAATCCTCGCGATCCAGTGCTCCGGAAATATTAATTCCACGATTAACGCCATTCATTTCCAGCTCACCGCTATTAGTTCCAACAATAAAAAATTGCCCCCGACTACGGGCTGCATATTCCCACTGGGCTTCTGTTGGCAGCGCAAATGGCAGACCACTAATCTTACCCAGCCAGGTACAATATTTTTCCGCATCGTACCAGTCCATATGCGCTGGCGTATCAGGCAGTTTATTAAGAGCATCGACTCGTTTCTGCGTCAGTGAATTGGCTGTTTTTTCTAACTGCAAGTTATTCAGTTTAAGATAAAGCTGATATTCCTGATTAGTAGTTTTAAATTTACTTATGGAGTAACTGGTTAACGTGACTTTATGCAGTGGCTTACTATCCTTTTCAGTATCAAGCTGGATCTTCTCCGGACCGTATTTTGCGCCGAAGTCGCCCATCAGAAAATCGCCACCTTTTACAAATACCAGATTACTTTTTACTAGGTGGATCATATTCTGCAGTTCAGTATTATGTTGTTGACTCAGTTCAGACATTACCGTTGATGTTGCTGAGGTGGTATCATCACAGGCACTCAGCAGTAACGGAGTCAGTAACCAGATTCCATATTTATTCATCACTATCACCTTAAGCCATTTACGTCATAGTTGCTTCACAGGGGCCAAACTCACAACGCTGCGGAAAATGAGGATTTGGTGCACGGTTCAGGTTATACCAGTCGGTGTTATTCATCGCCAATGCATAGCCCCTGGAGAGCTCCTGCTCAGTTTTTAAGCGATTAAATATTTGCATCACCAGTAGTTCAGCGGCTTTACGATTCATATCGTCATCACGATTAAAACCTTCCTGCAGGAACTCACGTAACTGCCGCTCCTGTTCTTGTACCACTATCTCTTCCTCTCCATCCAGCGCGAGGCCGGAGCCATCCGGAGTGCGGTGGCACATAACTTTCAGCCATTCGCGGCGGAATGGGGGGTGATATACGCTTTCCCCAAAACGCCTGCCGGGCGCCGTCCTCTCTTCACTTGTATATCATGCTGCTCCTGATGAAGATGATTCCAGTAGTTCACGCGATCACGTTCATTTTCATAAGCGCGTAGCCGAAAGGCATAACAGGCCAATCCAGCAGACAGCGGTATGGCAAAAATGCAAAACCAGAACCATGCGGAATGCGTGGACATTTTCTCCGGCCACAAATAAAGCGCCAGTATTCCCCCCAGTACGGATATCAGCACGATGGCAATAAGCCATCGGAATGCTGAAGGCGGTTCAGGAAGCGGTATTTTCTCTGGTATTTTTTTTAATTCAACGGGCATAGCTAACGCCTTCCGGCATTGGGGAGGGATGTAATTAATGCACAACCGCAGCCACAGCGATGCCCGTGAAGGGCAACAGGTTTACCATTAATTTTTGAGCCTTCATCGCCTTCAGCAATAGACGTTATTCCATGAGCAGGGCATGACACTCTGTCACCCAGGCAGGATATCTCTTTCCCCTGAAATTTAACGCCACTACTGCCTTGTAAGACTTTTCCGCTACTTGAGGTGGTATCACCAATTCGAATAACTCCTGGCATAATTCACTCTCGTTTGTAAAATTTATTTTATCATTAGTAAAAATCATTCTTATGATTAACAATCATAGTCGGGATTGAGATATTAATATCCTATACCGGAGGTGGCTATTTCACTTTACCGTCAAGTCTAACTTTCATAAGTTACGCTTCGTGCTTGTGTTGCACGCTATTTTTACTGGATAAATAAAATAACCGCCCCAAGTTGGCAAGGAATAAATATCAAATGCAACCTGCACATTAACAACTGTGTTGTTTATGACCTCCCCTATTTTACCTTTTGCGGGCTGTTAACTACGCAACGGACTGTTGTATCACTAATAGTTTTAGTATCCGGACTACGTTTAGCTCTCGCTATTGTTATTCCCTTTAAGGGACCAGAGGTTCCCGCTCCACGCAGCACCTTTTGATACTTTGCCTCAGTATCATAAATTCCTTCATAATTCTTATATATCGGCTTTTTCGGCCCTCTGGGGTCTTCGGCAGGAGAGCTCTTATAATAATCAGGATCGTACCAGTCATTAACCCAGTCGTAACCATTACCCGCCACATCGTAGAGCCCCAATGGGTTGGGAGGATAACGATCTACTGGCATTGCGGTCATCGTTCCGCTCTTTATCCCCATTTTTACCGCAAAATCCTCACGGTCCAGCACTCCGGAAATATTAATTCCACGATTAACGCCCTTCATCTCCAGTACACCACTATTGGTCCCAACAATAAAAAACTGTCCTCGGCTGCGAGCCGCGTACTCCCACTGGGCTTCCGTCGGCAGAGCAAAGGGAAGACCACTCACCTTACCCAGCCAGCTGCAATATTTCTCTGCATCGAACCAGTCCATATGTGCAGGCGTATCAGGAAGCTTGTTAAGGGCATCCCAGTCTTTTTGAATCAAAAAATTATCTGATTTTTTTAATTGTAAGTTGTTCAGCTTTAGATAAAGCTGATATTCCTGATTGGTGGTTTTAAATTTACCGATAGAGTAACTGGTTAAGGTCACCCGATGCAGTGGCTTACTGTCTTTTTTAGTATCAAGCTGAATTTTCTCTGGGCCGTATTCCTTACCAAAGTCACCCATCAGAAAGTCCCCCCCCGCCACAAATACCAGATTATTTTTGACCTGACGGATCATATTTTGCAATTCAGCACTGTGCTGCGCACTCTGCCTGGAAGCCGGTGCCGCCTTTACGGACGAGGTGTTATCACAGGCTGCCAGCAGCAACGGTGCCAGCAACCAGCTCCCATATTGTTTCATTATTTCCTCCTTAAACCATTTGCGTCATGGTGGCTTCACAGGGACCAAACTCACAGCGCTGTGGAAAGTGGGGGTTAGGTGCCCGATTCAGGCTATACCAGAAAGTATCATTCATCGCCAGCGCATAGCCCCAGGAGAGTTCCTGCCCCGTTTTCAGGCGGTGATAGATTTCCGATAGCTCAAGCGCCGCGAGTTCAGCGGCCCTGCGATCCATCTCGAGGTCGCGGTTAAAACCCTCCTGGAGGAATTCACGCAACTGCCGCTCCTGCTCCGCCGCTACCTGCTGTTCCGAACCTACCTGCGCCAGATCGGCACCATCCGGGCTGCGGTGACACATCACCTTAAGCCACTCACGCCTGGTCTGAATGCTGCACAGCACCCGAATCACCGCCTCTTTACGCTCAGAGTAGATATCCAGCAGCAGGCTGCCGCGGTTATCCATATCGGCATGATCCCACTTACCGTGCCGGGTCAGCAAATACAATAAAATACCTTTCGCCTCAGGCGTATAGGTTAATAGTTTTTCCGGATTAGCTATAATATTTTTTGCTAACTGGTTGCGTTTTTTGGAAGCATCAATATTTTTTTTATTCTCATCAATTAAACTTGTTACAAAATTTTCAAATTTAATCACAATGGAATCAATACTTTCTTTAATCTCATTGTATTCCTGATAGACATTTTTCGTTAAATCCGCTATCTGCATCACACATATTCGGGTAAAGGTTTCAAAAGCCTCCTTAACCACCAGATCAAAAAAACGATAATCCAGCGCAAATAGCTGATAGGCCAGCCAGCTACCAAACTCCAGCAAGGCTTTTCCCCCAACCTCGCACAGAAACGCCCCTTTTGCTCCGACTCCGCAGCACAAGCTGGCGGCAACCTTAAAGCAGAATTTACCATTAATAAAGGTACATAAGAATTTGGCACCCGCACCAATCCCCGCCAGACCACCAATGCTGGCACCGATGGTAGCAAAGTCGGTAAACTCCCCTGTCGTTTTTGTGATAATTATACTATCCGCAGATGGCGGAGGAGTGGGCTTTAGCCACTGAACAGAGCCCTTTAGCGAGTATTCTGCACTGGCGCCAGCAAAGGCCTCCGCTGCAATAGTTACGCCTTCATCCTCTTTTTTCATTTGTTTATAAAACTGACTACTATTGCCTCCCTGCCGCTCCTGAAAGCGAGGAATTCGTCCCTGCCGCTGACCAGCAACGACCTGCTGCTCATTATCTTGAACCATGACCTGAAGCTGAGCTTCTATCTGTGCGGAAGCACCGACAAAACCAATGAGTTGGTTTTCAATATAAATCCGCACCACCCCCATATTCAACCCCGTTAACACCTGCCCCGTCTTACCGGCCTCACTTTCCTCTCCTGGAATATAACGTAAATCCCAGCCCAGTCGGTCCGGAATATAAAAGTCGGCGCGACCAATACCTGATGCGATCGCTACAGATGCTTTTGCCTCCCCCTTAAATTTCAGCCCCCCCTCATTCGGGTTAAATTCCGCCTCTGCGCCAACATTAGAAATGAAGCGCATAAACTGTGCTGCTCCCGACAGCTCAATACCGTTATCAAAAGTATGCGAACCACTCAGGCTACCATTCCAGCTTTTTGCCCAGTCAAATAATGTTTCGTCCAGATTATAATCGTCCAGATTAACATAATCTTTAAGTTCTATTTTTAATTTTGGTAATATCTCTTTGCTTAGCTGCTCTTTCAGTTTTTTGGTATCAATCTTTCGGCGACCGTGACTGTCAACAGCATAGATACTCTCTTTTCCGGTTGCGGTGTCCTTATTCTTCAGCGAGACAGTACGCCACTTCTTTTTAGCCCCGGCCTGAGAACGCCCACCAGAACGTTCAGAATAATAGCTCTGGCGGGCATAGGCATAACGCCGACCCAGCCGCTGATTCCCTGGCCCCCTTCTGCGGGTATCGAGTAACGGGAGCAGCTCCACCACATCCTGATATCCCATATTGCTTGTTTCTCCCTCTTTGAGTTTTTCCAGCAACGCCTCACGCTTTTTTTCCAGCGTGTTTTCTGCGGCAACAACTTCCGCAGTCAGGGAATCAATATCCACACCAGCTTGCTGTCTTTGCTGACCATATTTTTCTACTGCGGTAGAATAAGCACGATTTGCTTGATGGAATTCATCAACACACCCCAACATCTCAAGACAGTGCGTTTCAAAATCGCCCGCGTCCTGCGCAGGAACGACAATAATTTCTTCAGTTTCAGGGCGGAAATAGAGCACCCCTGATTCGTGACAGACTTGAGTAATGTTATTTTCAGATTTTTTTAACTGACATTCAGCATTCGCTTTAGTATCCATACTCTGGTCACCTTATTTATTCAAAAAATAGCTTAATATTCTGTGGTTCAATACCATAGTGTTTTTGCGTATAGCCATTTTCATCGGTCCTGCCACGAACAATTTTTCCCTCACGCGTTTCTATACGATAAGCCACCCAGGGTTTGGGTTTTTGAGTGACCTTGTCCACTACCTGAAACCCACCGCTCAAAGGGAATTGATACTGCGGATCTTTTACTGTTGCAGGTTTCAGCGCCTGTTCAAGAGAGGCACCTCCCCCCCACAGGACATTTGTACTTTTCAGATCGATTTTTCCGGGCGCTCCAATTTCCACAGATCCATCTTTGATTTTGATATAAGCACCGCCTTTACTGGTCAGGGTAATTCCCTGTGTCGCATTCAGTACAATTTCACCATTAGCACTATTAATGATCATTTGCTGATCGGCCTGAAGTCTCATAGCATCAGACTGTGCCTGAATATCTACCTTGCCCCGCGCAGCAATGATCTTCATGCCCATTTTCTGGGCAAACAGGCTGATTGCTTCACCCGCCGCAACGGTCAATCGTTTGAAAATCGTCATATCCGCATTTTCACCTGCGGTGGCTGTAAGGGTGTGGCCCGCGGCAAGTTGAATATTTTTAGGCGTAGTGGCCCCAATCCCCGCGGGCGCAGACAATAATAATCCAGCTTCTTTGAGCTGATTCAGTGTCTGGGCAAGCTGCTGTTGCGAAGGGATATCCGCGTCCAGTGCGCCGGAAGCTCCGGCACTTTGTGCCAGTGCGGTAACCAGCTGTAACGCACTCTGTAACTGGGCGACTGCCGAATTCATATCAAGCATTTCTCCCTGTGCTTTTGGCTGATTATCTGCCGTAATAAACACACCAGCACCACCGCGAATGGAAACATGTCGGTCAGTACGAAGCTCAGCACCTTCGCCGCGAAGTTTCCTGGAAGCGTCTACATTGTGCCCTAAATTGAGTTGGGTCTTTCCGCCATACTCTGTACTGAGCTTGATGTGTTCCTCGCCGCGCTTATCCTCCATCCGCAGCTTGTTCAGGCCAGCGGTACGGATGACATTGCGCGTGCTGTTGGCTTCAGTGACGTGATCGACGTGACGGGAGTCATGCAGGGCGTGAGCTATATACGGGCGATCCGGATCGCCTTCGTGGAATGCAATAGCAACTTCCGTGCCCTGTATCAGCGGGAAGTGGAAGCCGTATTTGTCTCCGCCGTAAGGTTTGGCAAAACGCACCGGCATACTTTCCATGCCCTGACGCTTGTCATCGCGGTCAGCATCAAATTTCACCCGATACATGCCCGAGGCATCCTGCCAGGCGTAGATATCGTTATCTTTGGCGCTGGTCACTCGTGCCGTCAGGGTGCCGCTGACCACCGGGCGCTTTTTAGCCGCAGGGCGCCAGCAACGGTTTTCGTAGTAGGGTATCGCTACCCATGCCACTTTTAGGGCATTCTTACGGCTGGCGTAGTAGCCAGTGCGGATAATAACAACACCGTTCTCCGTTTCACGGGGCAGTGTTGGCGGGATAGCCATTTCGGTAATAGTCAGTACCTGCGCCGGTCCAAGGGTGTGGTCGGTGCTGCTGCCGGTCACCGTGGTCTGGGTGGACAGGAAGCGTTCATGCTCCAGACGCGCCCAGAAGTTACCGGTTTCTGCCGGCGGTGTAATTTTGTCGCCACGTTCAAGGTGACGCGGGCGATAATGGTACACATCACCGTAGGTGTTCCCCTCGCCGTCGCCGCGGGTCATGTCAGCCGGTACGGACATCAGGACGCTCTGGGCTTCGCGGTGGTTGTAGTCACTGGCGGTGACCGAACGCTCCACCACGTTATGCCAGACTTGTACGCCCCACACCGAGTCGGCCGCATTGTCATTCGCCCCTGACGGGCTGTTCAGCGGCAGTTTCTTACCAAACGTCCAGGCACTCTGCTTGTCCGCGAAGTGCACCACTTCGGTCTGAGTGTCAGGCTGCAGGGTGAAGAAGTAAAAAATCCCCACCTCTGCCAGCAGGCGTTCAATAAACTCAAGGTCACTTTCCTGGTACTGGTTTATCTGTTCCCGTTTTGGGTAGGTTTGTTTAAGCTTGAATTCATATTCCCACCCTTTCAAACCATGCTCGCCAAGAATTTGCGCTACCACTTCCGGCACTGATTTGTTGACGAAGAAACGGTGAGTACGAAACTGCTTATCCAGTAAGGATATAAAGGGTTCCAGAATAATTTCATACGTAACCTGATCGCGTGAACCGATCAGGCGTCGGAAATTTGTCACCACGCCATGAACAATTTTACCGACAGTAGAATTAAATAGTTCTCCCACCCCTATGCTCAGCGTAGCGGTTTTACTTAACATCATTTCAGCCGTAAGCTCCGGATGTGAACTGGTAAAACGAATGGTGTAATGATATAGAGCACTCATTTGTTCTAAACCATCAAAACGTTCCACATCCAATGGATAAGGACAGGAAGGAATATCTAGTTTATAGCGATTAAGGACACCCCCTGTCATTTTAAATATATTTTCCATTTCTATAACTCCTGTCCCAGGTCAGAATGATATTAAATAAAAACAAACCAAACAGATATGATGAATATCATCTATAACGATCCCACTCATCATAAATATATTTCAGGGCAAATTTATAAAGGCCATAACCTATGAGAAAGGCGACTATACCTGCCCCTCCTAGAATAAAGCGGTAAGGATTATCAGAAAAGAAGAAACAGTAGAAAGAGTAAACCATACTGATAGTTCCTAGCGTCATCCCAATGCTGGCTACGATCCGTGAAACAATGATAAGTATAAAATCTTTTATATTCATAAACCTCCAAAGAAGTATTTGCAGACATTATTAAACTCCTCAGGATTTATCCTTGCAATTTCACAAGCTGTCTCATAAGGCCTAACAATATCCTCAACAAGATAATAAAAAAGATCAAAGTCACCCATACTGTTTAATTTCTCATACATTATGGGGTTTCTTTCACGCAAGTACCGTGATGTGTAAATAGATCTTGATGCTTCAGCACCAATTCCCAAAACACCACCAGCAGCAGAACCAGAAAAAAAAGCACCAACCCCCTGAGATATAATCACCCTTCCGAGGTTAACACCCGTAAGCTGGGAGAACATTACTTTACCTATAACACTTCCAGATATATTTTTTGATAAATGTGCGACTTTACCCATATCTACATAAGAAACAAAATCATCTATAAATGGCTTAATAATTTTATAAATAGTTTCATCGTTAAAGGTTACTTTTTTAACCAGTGCAGCTAACCGAAATTTATCATCCTGATTCTCTCTGCGGTGTTCAGTGTCTATAAAATCATAGCCAAGATAGGCAAGGCTGACGGGTAAGGAAATAACGCCTTTTGCCACGGCACCGATAAACCCGGACCCATCGATATGAATAGCCTCAAGCATATCTCTGGCAATATCTTTTGCACTGTCCATAATTGTTACCCTTTAGATAAGCCTGTTAATAAAACTCCAGCCCTATGCCCTCTTCCTCGCTCCACCCCAGAGTCAGGAAGTGTGGTTTCTGCTTCGCCGCCATATGCGTCAGCAGTTGCTGACTCAGCACCGGCAGAATCTGCTGATTGAGCAGGCTGTCGACGTTTCGCGCACCGGTATCCGGCAACAGGCAGGCGGCGGTCAGCGCGTCATGCAGGCCGTTTCATCATCCGGTTCGTCCACTTTGACCATCTGGAAGCGGCGCTCCAGTGCGGCATCTCGTTCAAAATATTGCTTATATTCGCTCCAGGTGGTGGCCGCGATGGTGCGCAGTTCGCCACGCGCCAGAGCCGGTTTCAGCAGATTGGCCGCATCCGCCCCGCCGGCCTGGTTGCCGGCACCGATAATGGTGTGGGCTTCGTCGATAAACAGCAGAACCGGTACCAGTGACTTCTGTACGGCATCGATGACGTTTTTCAGGCGCTGCTCGAACTCCCCCTTTACACCAGCCCCCGCCTGAAGCAGGCCCAGGTCGAGAGTACTTAGAACTACAGGCTTGAGGGATTCCGGTACGTTGCCTTCGGCAATACGCAGCGCCAGCCCTTCCACCAGGGCGGTCTTCCCCACGCCCGGCTCACCGACCAGGATCGGGTTGTTCTTGCGGCGGCGCGAGAGAATGTCCACCATCTGGCGGATTTCCGTATCGCGCCCAAAGACCGGATCAATCTTGCCCTCTTTCGCTTTGGCGGTGACATCAATGGTAAATTTATCCAGTGCGTTCTGCAGGGCCGGAGTCAGCTCGCCTTCTTTTATCCCCGCGCCGACCTGACTGCCGACAAATTCCACTTCACCACCGTGATTTTGTGCCAGTTCGGCTTCCTGCTGCACTTCCGGGCGCTCATCTGACTGTGCATCCAGCAACGGGCGAAGACGCTCAAGTTGGCCCTGCCCGAGGGTCAGCAGCGGCCACAGTCCATCGCAGTGTGCCAGTTTAGGTTTATCGACCAGCGCCATCAGCAGGTGAATGCTGCGGATGTGCTCTTCACCCGCCAGCGAGGCATGCAGCCAGGCGTCCTGCATCAGGGTCTGAATACTGTCTGAGAGCTGCGGACGGCTGCGCACCGAACGGGGCAGCGTGTCGAGAAATGCCAGCAAATCCTGCCAGATGGCGTCCATATCCCATTCGTAGCGCCGTGCCAGCACCGTCAGGTCCCCCTCTCCCAGCTCCAGCAGCTTCAGCAGCCAGTGCTCAGGCAGGATTTCCGCGTGAGCGCGGGTCTGGCAGAGCGAAGCTGCCACTTCCATCGCACGGGCACAGTAAGGGTTCAGACATCGCAACAGGCTGGCTGGATTTTCCATGAATCTCTCTCTTTGTCAGTTCCTGGACACGCTACCCGTTCTGCAAGCGCGCGAACAGTATCTTCCCGACGCTCATCATCCTGGGCGCGATACTGACCCACAAACCCCAGCTGCAGGGTCCGGTACATACAGGTCAGGACGGCGGCGTCAGGGGTAGTATCTTTCAGCAGATCTCGGATCCTTTCCCACAGCTCCTCACCGGCATTGAGGGTACCAAAGAAGTGTGCCTGTAGCGGGTCACGGTGCCAGGTCAGATAGCCATCATCGGTTGTACCCCGGTTCATCACGCTCTCATCAAGCAGTGCACACAGGGCATACACCATATGGTCACGGCTGATGTCGCTGTAACCGGCTTCTGTGAGCGCAGCCTTCGCCTCCTGCACCAGACGGCAGGCCCGACGATAGAGCCCTTCCCCGTCACGGACCTCCTGTCCGCCCCGCAGCTGGCTGGCCATCAGCCAGCCCGGGTAGAAAATACGCTCAATTTGACTCATTTCTGATGTATTCATGTGCGCAGCACCGCAAAGAGTTCAAGTTTCACATCCCCCAGTGAGCGCGGGGTATAGAAGGTGCAACTTCCCGCTTCCAGCATCGCCCGCGCCGCCTCACTACTCAGATCCAGCGAGAAATACTGGTTCTCAAGACGTAACGGGATAGCGGCCGGCACATGGGTCAGCGGCTTGATAACCATCCCGCTCAGGGCCACATTCACCACATCCGAAACATCATCAAAGCTGCCCGCTTTACACAGCTGCGGGAATTTCGTCTGAAGTTCATAATTCGGCATGGAGGAGCGTACGGAAAGGTAGAAGTCCGCCCCTTCGCGCAGGCGCGCATCGTGCAGGGCACCTTTCCAGATCTGGTCCTGGTGCTCCAGGTGGATACTCACCACCCGTGACGGCAGGCTCGCTTCCAGCAGCTTATCGAGCAGTGCCAGCAGCGGCGGAAATACCCGTTCCGGTGCATCGTGCTGGTAAGCAGGAAGATCGCCGGCGTCGTGTTCCAGAGAGAAGGTGAGCAGGCTGCCGGCCAGACGGGACAATTCGCGGTACAACAGTTCCGGATGACGATCCGGTGTCTGCAGCAGTTCCGTCAGCACCGGCTCGGCGCTGTTCAGGGCATTAAGCAGCCAGAACAGGGAGACATCCGCGACCGCAAAGTCTGCCATCCGCTCATTGCTCTCACGACGCATGGCCATCAGGCGACGGCGGCGGGCCTGCAGACGGACCAGCAGGTCACCCAGTTCGGTGGCAAGCCACGGACTGGCAGCAACAGACAGCATTGGCGGGATAAAGGACGGGTCCCGGCTCCACTGCCCCTGCGCATTACGCACCAGACGAGCGACCGGACAGGTCAGGTATGCCGTGTTTTCCTGGCTGGACAGACGCAGGGTCAGCGCATGACGCAAGATCGCGAGTTCCCCGCTTTCATGGCCGGCCAGTTCCTGCACCACCACACGCTCAGCTTTCCAGCGACGCGGGCGCTCGCTGTCTTGTCCGTTATCAAGGTTGCCACCACTGGCGCTCAGCAGCGGCAATGCGGCAACCACCTCAACAGCCTCAGAGCCGTTTGCGGCATACAAATCACAGACCGGCGGAATATTATCCGCCAGATCCGTATCAACCATCGTGCCATCCTGGAAACGTACGACCAGACGGATGGCATTCAGGCGCGCGAGCGCCAGTGCAGCATCATCAAATTCTGCCGCAACCACGCCCCAGGGATGAGAAAACCCCATCCGGGCGACCATGTCGGCAACGTATTCACTCCAGCGGGCCTGCTGCTGGAATTGTTGCGGGGCCAGAGCGGCCCCATCCTCCCAAAGTGGGCGGTAAATTTTCATCCCTGATTTCCCCTCGCCTTACGATTTGGCTTTCGGCATCTGGGAAACCAGTGACAGGTTGACGTCCATGCCTTCCACCTGGAAGTGCGGGATAGCGTACAGCTTCACGCGGAAGAAGCCCGGATTGTCTTCGATGTCTTCCACCACCACTTTTGCGTCGCGCAGTGGGTGTGAGGCCTGCAGCTCGTCGCCCGGATCGGTCATTTCGGTCACCAGACTGCGCACCCAGGTGTTGAGTTCCAGCTCCAGCAGGCGGCGGTCCTTGGTGGAACCGATGTTCTCGCGCTGAATCAGCTTCAGATAGTGGGCGATGCGCGACAGCAGGAAGATATACGGCAGACGGGCGTTAATGCGGCTGTTGGCCGTCGCATCGGCGGTGTCGTACAGCGCCGGTTTCTGGGTGGAGTTCGCCGAGAAGAAGCACGCATAGTCGCGGTTCTTGTAGTACGACAGGGGAATGAAGCCGAGGCTGGCAAATTCAAATTCGCGGGTTTCCGGGATCATCACTTCTGACGGAATCTTCACCTGTTTGCCGGTGCCGAGGTCATACAGATGGATTGGCAGGTCCTGGACGGCACCACCGGCCTGCGGGCCACGGATTTGCACGCACCAGCCGTTGTTGATGAAGCTCTTCACCATGTTGGCCGCAAAGGCGAACGAGGCGTTGGTCCACAGGTATTTATCGTGATCCGGGCCTTTCACTTCTTCAACGTAGTTGAAACTGCGCACCGGTACGGTATCCGGGCCATACGGCAGGCGTCCCAGCACGCGCGGCATCACCAGACCGAGATAGCGGGAATCGTCCGTCTCGCGGAAGGATTTCCATTTGATGTACTCGGCGCGGTCGAAGTAATTACCGATGTCCTTGATAGCGGCAACCTGCTCCATGTTCTCTTTTAAAAAGAACGCCGGGCCTGCAGAGCCAATGAACGGCATGTGGGCTGCCGCAGACACTTTTGAAATATTGCGCATCAGCGCCACGTCCTGCGCGGACGCATCAAACTCGTACGCTGAAATCACCGCAGCAATCGGCTCGCCACCCGGCGTGTCGTATTCCATCGTGTATGTCTGGCGGTACAGGCCACTCTGGATAATTTCCGGCGAGTCCTCGAAATCCTGACGCAGTTCATCTTTGGACAGGTCAAGAATCTCGATTTTTACGTTCTGACGAAAATCAGTCTTATCAACCAGCGATTTCAGGCCGCGCCAGACGGATTCTGTCTTCTGGAATTCATCGCTGTGCATCACTTCATCAAGCTGGCGGCTAATCTGGAAATCCAGTTCTGCGATGTGGTGATCCAGTAATGTTTTATCGAGTTTCTCAACTTTCTGGCCAGACTTCTGTAGGCACTGCATGAAGACCTGAACGGCGGCAGTAACGCGCGCATCAGCAGATGTTTCCGCCATCACGGTATTATCTTCAAAACCATTCAGGTCACCAATTTCAGCAGCCGGTGTTAAATTAATTTTATTGAACAGGGAAGCATAAACACCATTCTGTGGCAGCGTCTTTTCAATTGTCGCACCGCCTGTATAATTCTGGGATCCATTATTGACTGACATAAGCATTTTACTCGTGATTATTCCGTTAACGGGTTCCGGTAATTATCCCTGTACCGGGGCAAGCGCATTCAGTTCGCGGCGAAGTTCATCAGTAAGTGCCGGGTCCCTTAAAATAGTTTCCAGTTCTTTCCTGAAAGTGAAATTATCCAGAAGATTGGATTTCAAATCACGCAGTAAATTACGCATAGCGAGCATCGCACGGAGCTGAGGTATTTGACGTGCCACCGCCTCTGGCTCAAAATCCTTCATATTCTGAAAAAGCAGCTTCACGTTTTCTTCGGAGCCATCATTTGCGAGGGTATTTTTAACGGTGATATTTACTTCGGGATGGAGATCAGCGAGAACGCTGTTGAAGTTATTTTTATTGATGTTGATTTTTTCGCGCTCTGAAAGGGTCCCTTCCGCCCTGCCATTGCTGTAATCGCCGACAGTCAGCAGCTTCAGCGGCAGTTCAACTTTCTTCCTGGCACCGCCCGTGACCAGATCCAGTTTTATATTTACGCGCGCGCGGGGTATCTCGCTCTGAAATGATTCAGACATGATTATTTATCTCCTGAATAAATTAATCCCTTATTGGATTGAGTATCACCATATAAATACAGAGGCTTTTTATTTTAACCAGTGATTTGCGTTAAGGTAAAGCGGATAATATAGAGAATTTAACTTCAGTGAAATGTACTAACATTTAATTCAGGCTTAACTACCGCACCCTGACTGGCTTTGAGTGCTAAAGAGCCAGGCTGTCCGCTTAATTTAAAATGAAAACCCCGACCAATTAAGCATTTCACGGGAATGTTACAGGATAGTGCTTAATACTGAAAAGCCCTAAAACTGTCCAATACTGGACATATCATTAAAATTCGGGATAACCAGAGATACCATTTATTCTTTTCGGCGCATCGGATATAAGATAATCATCCACTGGATGCATGGAAGATGTAGTACCTACAAAACCCCGTTCACTTCGTTTGACGAGGTCACTCTGTATGACGACAGAAAAATTATCTCCTGGCTGGAATGTGGCAAGCTTCTGCAGTTTTTGCCCAGCCATATCGGGTTTGTGCCTGGACGAAGTGCATAAGTCATTCGGCGAATGAATGACAACACGGCGTTTTTTCTCTCCAGATAAGGAGATAATCTGTTTGACGGCGGGTACTGGGCGATAGCCTTCATCCAGCATATATACCGGACATTTGTCTTTGCGTTAAGTTGTTCACGGCGCAGTACATTACGCTCAGCCCGACCCTGCTTGTCGGATTTACTAACCTCTTCACCCGCCGGTTTCACAACCTTCGACGCGCTTGTTGTTCTCCTTGTTTTGACGCCAGGTAATGTAATATCCATCATTATTCACCGATTAAATCGGTAACCCCTTAAGAACCCGCACTCTCACAGAGTTTGCGGGTTTTTTAATGTCATATTTCCACCCTGTTCTAAGCGAAACGCTACCGCGACTCTGATTGTAAATCCCGGAAAAACTTCTATTATTTGACTGTACACGTCATTTTTCTGAAGGATTTACATGAGAGTTAATGGACTTACGAAAGGATTTTTCATCCTGATCGTGCTGATCGTCACCCTTGCTTTTTTCGACGTTCTCTCCCCCTATTATTCAGCCATTTTATGGGCGGCCATTCTGGCGGTGATCTTCCACCCGGTGAAGAACAAGCTGCGCGATCGGCTCGGCGAGCGTAACGGCCTGGCGGCGTTTCTGACGATAGTGATTATCTGTCTGATCGTGTTTACCCCGCTGGCGATCATTCTCTCGTCGCTGGCCTTCGAGCTCAACGTGGTTTACACCAAACTGCAGCATAACGATACCCAGTTCCCGACCGTGGTAGCCAGCCTGTTTGCTCACCTGCCGGAATGGGCAAGGAGCTTCCTCTCAGAGCATAATCTTGATAGCGCGGAACAGATTCAGCGGCAGCTTTCGGACGTTGCGCTTAAAGGAGGCCAGTACCTTGCCGGTAGCGCATTCCTGATTGGTAAAGGCACGTTCGGTTTTACCATCAGCTTCGGCATCATGCTTTATCTGCTGTTTTTCCTGCTAAAAGATGGTCCTTACCTGGTCAGGCTGATTCTGGAATCCCTGCCGCTATCAAATCACGTGAAGCAGCATCTTTTCGCCAAATTTGCCGCCGTCGCCAGGGCGACGGTCAAAGGCACCGTGGCGGTCGCGCTCGCCCAGGGCGCGCTTGGGGGACTGGCGTTCTGGATCGTGGGCATTGATGGCAGCATCCTGTGGGGCGCGCTGATGGCGTTTCTGTCGCTGATCCCGGCGGTGGGCTCGGCGATTATCTGGGTTCCTGCGGCGATCTATCTCTTCGCGACCGGTCAGCTCTGGCAGGGCGCGTTTATCGTCGGTTTCTTTGTGATCATCGTCGGCCTGGTTGATAATATTCTGCGACCTTTACTGGTGGGTAAAGATACCAAAATGCCGGACTACCTGATCCTGATCACCACGATCGGCGGAATGGAAATCTACGGCATCAACGGCTTTGTTATCGGCCCGCTGATCGCCGCCCTGTTTATCGCCTGCTGGAACCTGCTGTCCGGACGCGATCACGCCGGAAACATCGATGAGCTTGATGAAGATTTCTTAGAAGAGGGTAAAAATCACGAGGAGTAGCGGGCGGTATTGCACACCTTTACAGGCATAGAGCGGCATTCCTGTCAGGCAATGACCGGCACCTTAGCTGCTCTGTAATAAGTAAAACATCGCGGGGGCAGCGAGGCCAGGGGGATGCCCCTTGCTCAACCGCGATGAAATCCCCTCCCCCGCGCCCATAAGCAGCATTTATAACTGGTATTTGTGAAAATTTTGGTAAACGCCACTGCCCATTAACGTAACAAATGCTAACATTATGCTGTTTATGATTGATAACAAAGGATTACCCACGTGAAAAAAATCACTACGTTTGCTGCCTCCCTGCTGGCCATTGCCTGCATGTCCACCAGCGCCGCTGCAGCTGAGCAGCCGCTGGAGAAGATCGCCCCGTTTCCAAAAGCGGAACAAGGGATGAAGCGTCAGGTGATTCAGCTGCCGCAGCAGCAGGATGAATCCGCATTGAAAGTCGAGCTGATGATTGGCCAGACGCTGGAAGTCGACTGCAATCGCCACCGCCTTGGCGGCCAGCTGGAAAGCAAAACCCTGGAAGGCTGGGGCTACGACTACTACGTATTTGATAAAGTGACGTCACCCGTCTCAACCATGATGGCCTGCCCGGATGGTAAAAAAGAGAAGCAGTTTGTGATGGCAGGCCTGGGCGATGCGGGCATTCTGCGCTATAACAGCAAGCTGCCCATCGTGGTTTATACCCCGGCGAATATCGACGTGAAATATCGTATCTGGAGAGCGGACGAAACCATCGGCGTAGCGGTTGAGCGTTAATGCCTGAAGAGTAAATCCGGCGGCCTGCGCCGCCGGAGAAGCGCTTACAGCGCGATGTCAGCGATAGGTTTCCCTTCCGGCAGCGGCTTCAGCGTCGCCTGCGGAACGTTATCAGCCTCGGTAAGCGGCTCATAGCGCAGTTCCAGCACTTCGCTGGTCCAAGCCAGCGCCTTTTCAATTTCCGCTGCGTTGCCGTCCAGACGCGTACCGTAGCTCGGGATAATCGCTTTCAGTTTCGCCTGCCACTCCGCTGAGTTGATCTTCTCTTTGAACACTTTCTCCATCAACTGCAGCATAATTGGCGCCGCGGTGGAAGCACCCGGCGAGGCGCCCAACAGCGCGGCTACCGTGCCTTCATCATCGCTGACAACTTCGGTTCCCAGGCGCAGAACGCCGCCCTTCTTCGCGTCGCGCTTGATAATCTGCACGCGCTGGCCGGCCTGCCATAAGCGCCAGTCTTCTTTGCGCGCTTCCGGATAGTACTCGCACAGCGCCGCGTGACGATCTTTGTCCTTTTGCAGCACCTGGCTAATCAGGTATTTTACCAGATCGAAGTTATCCAGCCCGACGTTGAGCATCGGCATGATATTCGACGTGTTGGTGGAGGCCAGCAGATCCCAAAGCGAACCGTTTTTCAGGAAGCGGGTTGAGAAGGTCGCGAACGGCCCAAACAGCACCACGCGTTTGCCGTCGATAATACGGGTGTCGATGTGCGGAACCGACATCGGCGGCGCGCCCACTTCCGCCTGACCGTAGACTTTAGCCAGATGGTGAGTCACCACTTCCGGGTTCTCACAAACCAGGAACTGACCGCCGACCGGAAAGCCCGCGTACTCCTTCGCCTGCGGAATACCGGTTTCCTGCAGCAGGGTCAGCGCGGCGCCGCCGGCGCCAATAAAGATAAATTTAGCCCTGATAACCCGTTTCTGGTGACGATTGTTCGCATCCGCCAGCGTTACGCTCCAGCTCTTGTCGGCGTTGCGCTTAAAGCGACGGACCACGGTACCCAGCTGAAGCGAGAAATTATCATGGGATTGCAGTCCGGCGATCAGCTGACGGGTAATTTCACCGTAGTTCACGTCGGTGCCGACTTCCGAGCGGGTCGCGGCCACCTTCTGCTGCGGATCGCGCCCTTCCATCACCAGCGGAGCCCACTCTTTAATTTGTTGATGATCTTCAGAGTAGCGGATACCGCGGAACAGCTCGCTTTGTTGTAACGCCGCATAGCGGGCGCGCAGGAAGTTCACGTTGTCTTCGCCCCACACGAAGCTCATGTGCGGCACGCTGTTAATAAAGGATTTAGGCTTTTTCAGAATGCCCCGGGTCACCTGGTGGGCCCAAAACTGACGAGAAATCTGGAAAGATTCGTTGATATCAACCGCTTTATCGATATTGATACCGTTAGCGGTTTGCGGCGTATAGTTCAATTCCATCAGCGCCGCGTGGCCGGTGCCCGCGTTGTTCCATCCGTTCGAGCTCTCTTCCGCGACGCTGGACATCTGCTCGACCATGGTAATAGACCAGTCCGGCTCCAGTTCCTGCAGCCAGGTTCCCAACGTGGCGCTCATGATGCCGCCGCCAATCAACAATACATCCGTCTCTTGCTCATGGCGGGTGTTGGTCCGAGTGTTATTGGAACCAACCGCCTGTGAGCTGGGTACGGCCATCTTTTTCTTCATCGGATTTGAGCCTTACTTTACTCGCTTTTTTATTTAGCGCAGGTGAAACGATTCTCGGCTTCAAAGGTAACACTGAAGAAAAAAAATTTAAATATTGTTTAAATTTTAAGTTGAGTTTTGAGATCTGTTATAAAAATGTTTAATAAATGTGTATCACAAATCACATTTTGTACTGGTGTCAGCGATGCATCCGCGCTATTATCCTTGGTTTTGTGACCGACCGCACGTAAGCAGCGACCGATCCCGGCCAAAATTTTTTAAATTCTGCGAACTTTTTTTATGCCCCCAGTTTCCGATTCCGCTACCTCTGGTCACGCTGGCGCATTAGGCCAGATACTGCGCTCGCCCGCGCTGCTGACGCGTGAAACGCTGGCAGGCGTGCTCACCGCGCTGGCCCTGATCCCCGAAGTCATCTCCTTCTCCGTCATCGCTGGCGTTGACCCGAAAGTTAGCCTGATTGCCTCCGTGGTACTGTGCCTGGCGATGTCGGTCCTCGGCGGCCGGCCGGCGATGGTCACCGCGGCCGCCGGCTCGGTGGCGCTGGTTATCGGGCCCATGGTGCACCAATACGGCGTCGGCTACATTCTGCCGGCGGTCGTGCTGGCAGGCGTTATTCAAATTTTGTTTGGCCTATGCGGCATGGCGCGCCTGATGCGCTTTATCCCGCAGCCGGTGATGACCGGTTTTGTTAACGCGCTGGGTATTCTCATCTTTTTTGCTCAGGTACCGCATTTCTGGAGCAAGCAGCCGCTGATTATCGGCCTGTTCGTATTGACGCTGCTGATTGTCCTGTGGGCGCCGCGCTTTATTAAAGCGATCCCTTCTCCGCTGATTGCTATCGTTCTGCTGACGCTGTTTACCGTTTTCAGCGGCCAGCTGCTGCCGACCGTCGGCGACGAAGGCTCCATGAGCGGCGGACTGCCGGGGTTAACCAGCCTGATGGTGCCCCTCGACTTAACCACGCTGCGCATCATCTGGCCCTGCGCGCTGAGCATCGCTTTTGTCGGCCTGATGGAGTCGCTTCTGACGGCGAAGCTGGTAGACGATTTGACCCACACCCCTTCCAGTAAGGCGCGCGAGAGCGCCGGTCTGGGCGTCGCCAACATTCTCGCCGGGTTTTACGGCGGCATCGCCGGGTGTGCGATGATCGGTCAGACCATCGTTAACGTTGAAATGGGCAAAGCGCGCAGCCGCGTCTCGACCGTTGCCGCAGGCCTGGTACTGCTATTGCTGGTAACCGCGTTAAGCGAAGTGATGGCGAGAATCCCGATGGCCGTGCTCGCCGGCGTGATGGTGATAGTGGCGGTAAAAACCTTTAGCTGGCACAGCATTCGTCCGGCGGAGCTGGCGCGCAATCCGTGGCCGGAAACGCTGGTGATGCTGGTGACCGTCGGCGCGACCGTCGGCACCAGCAATCTGGCAATCGGCGTTCTGGCAGGCCTGCTCTCAATGGCCCTGATCCCTCGCCGTCTGCGCACTCAAGCGCAGGCTACATCAGAAAAAGCGTCGCCAGCCCAAGAAAAATAAAGAATCCCCCGGTGTCGGTAATAGCGGTAATCATCACGCTGGAGCCGACCGCCGGGTCGCGTCCCAGCTTGACCATCACCATCGGGATAATCACCCCCATCATCGCCGCCATCAGCAGGTTGAGCATCATCGCCAGCGTCATTACGCCGCCCAGCTGCGGATCGTCGTACAGCCACCAGGTGATCGCCCCCATAATCCCGCCCCAGACGATCCCATTGATCAGCGCGACGCCCATCTCACGCAGGATCAGGAACGAAAAGCTTCCCGGCTGAATATGCTGTAACGCCATCGCCCGCACGATCATGGTGATCGTCTGGTTACCGGTGTTACCGCCGATTCCGGCGACAATCGGCATCAGCGAGGCCAGCGCCACCAGTTGCGAAATGGTGTGCTCGAAACCATCGATAACGCGGGAGGCGATAAAGGCGGTGCACAGATTGACCGCCAGCCAGGCCCAGCGGGTCTTCACCGCTTTGCTCACCGGGGCAAACACATCGTCATCGTTGCTCAGGCCGCCCATCCGGCGTAGATCGTTATCCGTCTCCTCGTAGACCACGTCAACGATCTCATCGATGGTTAAGCGCCCCATCAGCTTGCCGTCGGCATCAATCACCGCCGCGCTGAGTAAGTCATCACGTTCAAAGGTACGCGCGACTTTTTCCGCGTCCTCGTGCGGCTGGAAGGTCACCGGATCGCCTTCCATCACTTCCCCCACCCGCTTCTGCGCATCGTTAAGCAGAATGGTTTGCAGCTCGAGTTCGCCGAGCAGCAGCTTATTGCGGGTGGTCACAAACAGTTTGTCGGTGTTCTCCGGCATTTTCCCTAGTCGCCGCAGATAGCGCTGTACCGCCGCAAGAGTGGCTTCCGGACGAACGGTAATGACCTCAAACTCCATGATCGCGCCGACGGTATTATCGGCGTAGCGCATCATCTGGCGAATACGCGCGCGCTTATCCGCGGGCAGCGTGGCCAGCAAACGTCCGGTCAGATCGCGCGGCAGGTGCTGCAGCAGGTAGACCTGTTCATCAATATCGAGATTTTGCAGCGCGAACAGCAGGTCGTGATCGCTCATCTCCTCGATGAGGTCGCCCCAGACGCTTTCCGATGCCTCCAGCAGCACTTCACCGCGCTTATCGTCAGCGACCAGCCGCCAGAGCGCGTTGCGCGCATCGTAAGGCAGCGCTTCGAGCGCATCGGCAAGGTCCGGAGGCGGCAGGTGGGAAACCAGCATCTCCACTTCCGCCAGATCGTCGGCAAGCGTGCTGTCATCGTAACGTTCAGCGAGGGTTAATTTACCCAGCAGCGAAGATGTGACGGCTTTATCGGTGCTCAGGAGCCAAATGAGGCGGGCGCGCTCTTCGTCACGCAATCTGGCGCTTTTTTTATGCAAAACGGACATCGGTCAGGCAATCCTTGTAAAAATATCTGTCAGACCAGCAGGCCGGAAGCCTTAAGCATAGCGCGAGGAGGCGGAAATAATAACCGCTATGAATTCAGTCGACGGAAAAAACAGCAGCCTGCGGGAAGCCCGGAGGTCGGCTGGCGCCTCCGGGACGGCGTAAAGCGATCAGGCGGTACGGGCGACCGCGTCGCGGGTCGCCAGCTCGCGCTCATTTCCGGTCAGCTCAGAAAGCTGACCGCCGCGCATTTCCAGCAGCCTGTCGGCGTGCTGAAAGTAGTGATCGTCATGGCTTATAGCAAAGAGGGTTTTACCCATCTCCTTCATCAGCGGCAGCAGCACCTGATAGAACTCACGGCGGAAATGGGGGTCCTGATCCGCCGCCCATTCATCCAGCATGATGATATCTCTATCTTCCGCTAACGCCAGCAGCAGCGCCACGCGCTTTTTCTGCCCTTTTGACAGCTTCAGGTCGAGGATTTTGCCATCGTCGAGCCGTAGCTTATGGTTCATCTGCAGATAACCCAGCCACTTCTCCACCAGCGCCGGGTCAGCCGCCTTCCCTTCCGGCCCCAGCAGTCTGTCAAACAGCCAGACGTCGGTAAACACCGCCGAGAACAGCTTGCGGTAATCCTCTGGCTTATCCGCCGCCATCGGCTGCCCGTCAACCAGGATCTGCCCGGAAAGGGGCTGATACAAACCGGTCAACAGCATAGCCAGCGTCGATTTCCCGCTACCGTTACCGCCGATGAGAAAGACCAGTTCGCCGCGCTTGAGGGTCATGTTGATCGGCCCGACCGCAAAGCTGTTGTCAGGATAATGGAAGGTGATGTCGCGCAGCTCGAGCGTCTGCCAGTGGGGATGCGCCTGCGGCTGCGGGAACTCAGCGCGGTACGGCGCGAGCGAAAACTTATTCAGCTTGTTGAATGCCACCTGCGCGCTGAGCAGAGTGGGCAGCGCGCCTACCGCCGAGAGCAGCGGCGTGCGCAGGAATAATAGGGTCAACGAGTAGGTCGCCGCCACCGCCGTATCGGCCCAGCCCAGGCTGTTGGCCATCCAGAAGACCAGGCCAATCGCGCCCAGCATCATAATATTCGACCAGTTGACCGCGCTCAGATGGAAGGTATCGGCGCGCACAATATGGTGCCGGTATTCTCGCGCATCCGGCAGATAGAGCTGATTAAACACATATTCGGCGCGCTCGCGGTTGAGAGTGAGCTCTTTGCGACCTTCGAGCACCGTCTGGTAGTCGTGATACAGCTTATCTTCGCTTTCGCGCAGCGACGCCATATGCTTATAAACCCGCGATACCAGCATAAATCCGCCCCAGATGGTCAACGCCAGCCACAGGGCGGTAACCAGCATCATTTTTCCTGACAGCCAGGCCAGATAAGCGGCGGAGCCAAAGGTCAGAATAATCCCCTGCACCAGCTCCGGCAGGCGCACGAAGGCAATGGTGATATTGCGGATATCGCTGGTTAGCCCGGCCAGCAGCGACGCGCTGCCGATTTTCTCGATCTTCTCGATTTGCGTATCAAGAATGCGCTTTATAAATTCGCCGCGCAGGCGGTAAACGAAATGGTGGCCGAGCGTGGTCAGCGCCAGCTGCGAGCCGAGGGTGACCGCCATCAACAGCAATAACAGCCCGAGAAACTCCGGCAGGACCGTCAGGGAGGTATCGACAAGGGTTATCAGGCGCAGGTTAATGAAGGCGATAAGCCCAATACCCAGCGCCGCGCTCAGCAGGCTCAGGGCAATGACGGAGATAAACGGCCAGCGATACTGGCGCCAGACAAGAAGAAGAAGTTCCATAACGCGTAATCCGGGCAAGCAAAAACAGCCAGCAGTTTAAACTGCTCGACGATGACAGCAAGAATAATTCTTATTTTTATTCTTTATTACCCGCCAGGCGGAAAGTGAGATTGTAACGACAGCCGCCGGTAGCCGGATGGATGCCCTCTTTCAGCGGTTGAATACCGTGGTAAAACAGCCGCGATTCGCCGCCCCAGACCACCACGTCGCCGTGCTCCAGCAGCACCCGCCGCAGCGGATCGTTACGCCGCAGGCCGCCAAACTGAAATATCGCCGGAAGCCCCAGAGAGACGGAAACAATCGGCGCTCGCAGGTTTTGCTCGTCTTTATCCTGATGCAGCGACAGCTTCGTTCCCGGCTGATAGCGGTTGATAAGACACGCATCCGGGGTAAAGCGCGCATAGCCGCTCGCCGCCGCCGCTTCTGCGGCCAGTTCACGGAAAAGCGACGGCATCTGCGGCCAGCGCTTGCCCGTCAGCGGATCGTCGGCAGCATAAAGATAGCCGTGCTGGTTGGTGGTCCAGCCCAGCTCGCCGCAGTTGGTCATCGCCACCGACATGGTATAGCCGCCGGGGGTGACCATCTGGCGAAAAGGCGAACGACAGGCAATCTCGCTGATTGCCTGCAAAAGCGCCGGCGCGCGCGCTCGGGCGTAGCGGCGCAAAATTATCGCCCCCGGAGCCAGCGGCTCCTGCCAGGGCGGCGTATCGGCAAAAAGATCGAGCATTATTTCTCCTCGGATGACGCTTCTCGCGCCAGCAGCAGCGCCTTGCGCGCCGTCCCCCAACGATAGCCGGATAGCGCCCCATCCTCGCGAACGACCCGATGACAGGGAATAACCAGCGCCAGTTTATTCGCAGCGCAGGCGCTTGCCACCGCCCTCACCGCGCGGGGGCGGCCAATACTTTGCGCGACCTGGCGATAGCTGCGGGTCTCCCCCGCCGGGATCTGACGCAGCGCCTGCCAGACCTGAAGCTGAAACGCCGTGCCGCGCAGATCCAACGGCAGGGAAAACGGCTGCCGGTGGTCATCAAGATTGGAAAATACCTGCGCCACCCGCTGACGAAAAATCTCGTCGCCCGGATGCAGCCGCGCATTGGGGAACAGGCTGGCTAATTCCGCATAGAGCAAGGCGTCGTCCTCTCCGGGCAGCACGGCGCACACGCCCCGCCCACTCTCAGCCACCAGACAGCGCCCCAGCGGACCGTCACCGCATACCCAGGTAATATCGATATCCCCCCCGCCGCGGCGAAACTGGCGGCCGGTCATTCCCAGCGCGGCGTCAGCCTGCTGGTAGTAGCTGCTACTATCCGGAAAACCGGCAGAGAGCGCCGCATCGGTAATTTTCTCCCCCTGCCCCAGCGCTTCGCGTAAACGGCGAGCTCGCCACGCCTGTTGCCAGGCTTTAGGGGTCATTCCGGTGACGGATTTAAAGAGGCGGTGAAAATGAAAGGGGCTGACCGCAAGCTGGCGTGCCAGCGCTTCCAGCGTTAACGGCGTCTCCTGCTCCAGCAGACGGCACGCGGCAGCCACTTTCTCTACCTTCTGCTGCTGCGGATCGGTTTTTTCCGGCTGGCAGCGTTTGCACGGACGAAAGCCTTCCGCCTGCGCGCTTGCCACATCAGGATAAAAGCGAACATTTTCCCGCAGCGCGCGGCGCGAGCGGCAGGAGGGGCGGCAGCAGACGCCGGTGGTCAGCACGGCAAAGACAAACTGACCATCAGCGCTGGCATCGCGTTCGCATACCGCCTGCCAGCGGCGCTCATCGGTATCAATCATTATCGTTTTCATCACGGACTCCTGCTGTAAGTGTATCTTCAGTGTGGGCCGAAGTCCGTCATCAAAAACCCGAAATCTTGCGCTTTAATTTTTCTCGCCAACGAGGAAAGTGCGGAACTGCGGCGACATCCAGGTTTTAAACCCGTCCCCCTCTTTGATAATCATATAGACCGCCAGCCCCTGTTCGCGTACCACGTCACGCGCTTTTTCCGGCCCCAGCACCATCAGCCCGGTGTCCCAGCCATCGGCTTCCAGCGCCGTTGGGGCGATAACGGTCACCGAAACCAGTTTATGATCGATAGGCCGCCCGGTTTGCGGATCGATAACGTGCGAGATGCGCTTACCGTCCAGCTCATAGTAGTTGCGATAGCTGCCGGAGGTGCTGATGCCGTGGCCGTTGATATCAACGATCGCCTGTACCGCGTTTTCGCGATCGGTTGGCTTCTGGATCGCCACCCGCCACGGCTGCCCTTCCGCATTCATTCCCCGGCTCGCCAGCGCGCCGCCCACCGAGACCAGGTAGCGCGAGATCCCCTCCTGCTCCATCAGGCGCGCCAGATGATCCGCGGCGTAGCCTTCACCCACGGTAGAGAGATCGACAAACAGATCCGGAATATCTTTTTGCAGAAACTGCTTGCCGGCCTGGTTGATCACCGTCAGATGCTGTAATCCGCTGCGCGCTTTCGCCGCGGCAATCTGCTGCGCATCCGGCGTTTTGACCGGCTGTTTATCCGGGCCAAAGCCCCATAAATTGACCAGCGGCCCGACGGTGATATCCATGGCGCCATGGGTTTTTGCGCCAATGCGCAGCGACATCGTCACGATATCCGCCATCGCCTCGCTGACCGGCCACGGCGAGGTGCCCGGCGAATGGTTAAAGCGCATCAACGCTGAATCGTTCTTCCAGGTGGAAAGCAGACGGTCGTCGGCATCCAGCTGAGCCTGAACTTTCTGGCGCAGCGCCTCGGCCTTCGCCTCATCAACGTTGATGACGCTAACCCGCCAGAATGTGCCCATGGTTTTACCTTCCAGCACGGTGGCGGCGGATTTTGGCGTCTGGGGAGTGGTGGCTGAATCACAGCCTGAAAGTAATACGCAGGCGCCGAACAGGGCGGCGCGGAAAAAAGTGATATCCATAAAATTGGCTTCCTCTGGCTAAGGCGCAAAGAGTACACCAGCAAGGTTAAACCGGGCATAAAAAAAGGCGCCATCGGCGCCTTTTTTCAAACTTCAGCGTGCTTAGAACTGGTAAACCAGGCCCAGAGCAACGATGTCGTCGGTAGAAACACCGGCGTTACGAGTGAAGCTGTTGTCGTCCAGCAGGTTGATTTTGTAGTCAACGTAGGTGGACATGTTTTTGTTGAAGTAGTAGGTCGCGCCTACATCAACATATTTCAGGATATCCTGGTCGCCGTAGCCTTCCAGATCCTTACCTTTGGACTGCAGGTAAGCCACGGACGGACGCAGACCGAAGTCGAACTGGTACTGAGCAACCACTTCGAAGTTCTGCGCTTTGTTAGCAAAGCCCAGGGAACCGGCGCGAGTTGCGTTGTAGGTCTGGGTGTACTGAGTCGCCAGGTAGATGTTGTTGGCGTCATATTTCAGACCACCGGTATAGGTTTCAGCGTTGTCGCCGCGGCCCAGAGCCAGCTGGCTGTTCTGATCGCCATTACGTTTGGAGTGAGAGTACGCGAAACCAGCGCTGATACCGTCGTAGATATCATAGGTCAGGGAGGTGCCGTAACCGTCGCCGTTCTGTTTCAGAGGGCCACGACCGTTGTTGGTCGGGGAAGTACCTTCACCGCTTACGCTGCCGTTTTTACCCTGATACTGCAGAGCAAAGTTCAGGCCGTCAACCAGACCGAAGAAGTCAGAGTTACGGTAGGTTGCCACGCCGTTAGCGCGAGACTGCAGGAAGTTGTCAGAACCGTAGGTGTCGCCGCCGAATTCCGGCAGAACGTCAGTCCAGGAAGTTACGTCGTAAACAACGCCGTAGTTACGACCGTAGTCGAAAGAACCCGCGTCGCCGAATTTCAGACCAGCAAATGCCAGACGAGTCCACGCCTGATCGCTGGAGCTCTCGGTGTTGTTTGCCTGAACGTTGTATTCCCACTGGCCGTAACCGGTCAGTTGGTCGTTGATCTGAGTTTCGCCTTTGATGCCCAGACGCATGTAGGTCTGGTCGCCATCGGAAGATTTGTCGTCAGAGAAATAGTGCAGACCGTCGATTTTACCGTACAGATCTAATTTGTTGCCATCTTTGTTATAGACTTCAGCCGCATTCGCTGCGCCTGCTACCAGCAGTGCCGGTACCAGGAGGGACAGTACTTTAACTTTCATGTTATTAACCCTCTGTTTGTTATATGCCTTTTATTATTGCCACTGCTTACTGATTACCCTTCTAATCAGTCGGCTATTTCATTGTGCTGCAAAACGAGGAATAATCCAACAAGAATATGATACTAAAACTTCTAAGATGTTTCAAAATACCCACAAGATGTTTCAATTTGTAAATATGAGGGAACTTTTTTTCGGCCCTAAATGGATATCGAAATAAGCACTAATAATCAAAAAATAAAAATTTTTAATCCCTGTCAATGAGTTACACGGTTACATGTCTATAGCACTGAATGGTAAAACAAAATTCTCGTCTGCGACTAAAATTACCCTCGCTATCATCATTAACTTTATTTATTACCGTCATTCAGTTCTGAATGTCTGTTTACCCCTATTTCAACCGGATGCCTCGCATCCGGTTTTTTTTACCCTTCTTTACACATCTTTAATTATTCTATGCTACCGGCGAAAAAAAATAACGGTTATTAATCAAACAGCTTGCGAATAAAGTCAAGGCTGTTTATATAATTTCTTGTTATTTAGTGCTATTTCCGTTAGTCAATCCGTAAATAATTGTACAAAATCACTCGGGCCGTACATCTTTGCTCGCCGCGCGGGTTTGGGATAAATCTCAAGGCAAAAAAGTCGTTGTATGGTATTCAGATGTATGGATTTTGGGCGTTAACCTTTATACTGTTCATAGCATCTGCGCTGCCCCCGGTTAACTTGGTGCAACAGTCCGTTTACACATACTGATGAGTCGTACTCTCACACGATGACCCCGAAAAAATTTTCCCTGATACCCGGCAACATTACCCGCTTCTTTATTCTCATGGTCATCGTCCTGCTGGCGACGATGGGGGTCATGATCCAAAGCGCCGTTAACACCTGGCTAAAAGATAAAAGCTATCAGGTTGTCGATGTCAGCTACGACTTACATAAACGCATTGATACCTGGCGCTACGCCACCTGGCAAATCTATGACAACATTGCCGCGACCTCGTCCAGTTCAGCCGCAGAAACAGGGTTACAAGAGACGCGTTTAAAGCAGGACGTTTACTACCTTGAGAAACCCCGGCGCAAAACTGAAGCGCTGATTTTTGGCTCCCATGACAGCTCAACGCTGGAAATGACGCAAAAAATCTCCAACTATCTCGATATCCTGTGGGGCGCCGAGACTATTCCCTGGTCGATGTATTACCTTAACGGCCTGGATAACAGCCTGATTCTGGTTTCAACGCTGCCGTTAAAAGATCTCTCCTCCAGCTTCAAAGAGTCGACCATCAGCAGCGTCGTTGAATCACGACGGGCAGAAATGCTGCTGCAGGCCAACACGTTAGATGAACGCGAGACGTTTTCGTCGCTGCGCCACCTCGCCTGGCAAAACGGCTACTACTTTACGTTACGCACCACCTTTAACCAGCCCGGCCACCTGGCGACCGTTGTGGCCTTCGATCTGCCCATTAACGATCTCATCCCTCCCAGTATGTCGCTGGAGAGTTTCCGCCTGGAGCCCGATCCGTCGCAGAACGTCAGCGCCAATCCGGATAAAGAAACCGCCGACATCGTCAGCATTAACTTTAACGGCCCGCAGATTGAAATTATCACCACGATTAATACCACCGGTATGCGCCTGGTCTGGATGGTGCCCTTTAGCGAGCTGATTCTGGAGTCCTTGCAGAGTATTTTACTGCCGCTGCTGCTGAACATTGGCCTGCTGGCGCTGGCGCTGTTCGGATTTACCACCTTCCGTCACTACAGCGGCCGCAAAAGCATCGTGGGGACGGCCGTTTCCTCGGCCGCCAATAGTGAATTACGCGCCCAGCGCGCCATTCACGAAGAGATAGTTTCTCTGCTGCCGCTGGGGCTGCTGGTGCACGATCAGGAAGCTAACCGGACGGTGATCAGCAATCCGATTGCCGATCATCTGCTGCCGCATCTGAATCTGCAAAACATCATCAACATGGCCGATCAGCACCAGGGCGTGATTCAGGCGACGGTGAACAATGAACTGTATGAAATCCGTCAGTTCCGCAGCCAGGTGTCGCCGCGCACGCAAATCTTTATTATTCGCGATCAGGACCGCGAGGTGCTGGTGAATAAGAAACTCAAGCAGGCCCAGCGCCTGTATGAGAAAAACCAGCAGGGCCGTACGGCGTTTATGCAGCATATCGGCACGGCGCTGAAACAGCCGGCGCAAACGCTGGCGGAAGAAGCCGCGGCGCTCGGCATGGCCGAAAGCCGCAGGCTGGCCCAGCATGCCGATGAACTGGTACAGCTGGTTGATGAAATAGAGCTGGCAAACCTGCTGGAGAGCGATAGCTGGAAGAGCGTTCAGGACCTGTTCTCAATTCAGGAATTGATCGATGAAGTGGTACCTGAAGTCCTGCCCATCATCAAACGTAAAGGTCTGCAGCTGCTGATTAACAACTCGCTACCGGCCAATGAGCAGCGCTACGGCGATCGCGACGCCCTGCGCCGCACCCTTTTACTGCTGATTCAGTACTCGGTGACCACCACGCCTATTGGCAAAATAACCCTGGAAGTCAGTAAAGATGAATCCGCGGACGATCGTCTGACCTTCCGTATTCTGGATACCGGCAACGGGGTTTCGGCGAACGAAATCGACAATATGCACTTTCCGTTCCTCAACGATACGCAGGCAGACCTTTACGGCAAAGCCAACGCCCTCACCTTCTGGCTCTGCGATCGCCTGACGCGCAAGCTCGGCGGACAGCTCAATATCAAAGCGCGCGAATCGCTGGGTACCCGCTACTCCCTGCATCTAAAAATGGCCGCCAGCGCGGAGGAGAGTGATTCGGGTGAACATCTGCTGGATGAAGTGGTGATCATGCTTGATGTGACCGCCAATGAAGTCCGCCGTATCGTGACCCGTCAGCTGGAGAGCTGGGGAGCTACCTGCATCACTCCGGATGACAGAATCACAAGTCAACAATATGATCTCTTTTTAACGGATAATCCGTCTAATCTTACTGCTTCGGGCTTGCTTTTAAGCGATGATGAAGCCCGGGTTCATAAGATTGGTCCTGGTCAGCTCCGCGTAAACTTTAATATCAGCGCTGCGCTGCAGGAAGCTATCCTGCAATTGATTGAGCAGCAGCTTGCTGAGGAAGAGGAGCAGCCATCCTCTCCCGGTAATGAAAGTAACGCCGAACTGCATGCCAGCGGCTATTACACGCTGTTTGCTGACACGGTACCAGATGATGTTAAGAGGCTGTATAATGAACTGGCGACGGGCGATTTCGCCGCGCTGGCGCAAACCGCCCACCGCCTCAAAGGGGCATTTGCTATGCTAAATCTGGTACCCGGCAAGCAGTTATGTGAAACGCTTGAGCATCTGATTCGTGAAAAAGATGCGCAAGGCATAGAAAAATATATCAGCGACATTGACGTTTACGTCAAGAGCTTGCTGTAGCAAGGTAGCCTAATACATGAACAATATGAACGTAATTATTGCCGATGACCATCCGATCGTACTGTTCGGTATTCGTAAGTCACTTGAACAAATTGAGTGGGTGAACGTTGTTGGCGAGTTTGAAGACTCCACCGCATTAATCAACAATCTGCCTAAACTGGACGCACACGTCCTGATTACCGATTTATCGATGCCCGGTGATAAATACGGCGATGGCATTACGCTTATTAAATACATCAAGCGTCATTTCCCGGACCTGTCAATCATTGTACTGACAATGAACAACAACCCGGCGATCCTGAGCGCGGTTCTGGATCTGGACATCGAAGGGATCGTCCTGAAACAGGGTGCGCCGACCGATCTGCCTAAGGCGCTCGCCGCGCTGCAAAAAGGCAAAAAATTCACCCCGGAAAGCGTTTCGCGCCTGCTGGAAAAAATCAGCGCCGGCGGTTACGGCGACAAACGTTTGTCGCCCAAAGAGAGTGAAGTACTGCGTCTGTTCGCCGAAGGCTTCCTGGTCACCGAGATAGCCAAAAAGCTCAACCGCAGTATCAAAACCATCAGTAGCCAGAAAAAATCGGCGATGATGAAGCTCGGCGTGGAAAACGATATCGCCCTGCTCAACTACCTCTCTTCCGTTTCCCTGAGCTCAACGGACAAAGACTAACGTCTCTCTTCCCGGATAGCGCGGCGCTATCCGGGAAACATCTTTTATTCCCTGCCCTTACGTACCCGCGCGGCGTAGACCGTCAGCGTCTGCTTGATAATATCCAGAGTGACCGGTTTTGAAAGGCAGCTGTCCATACCGGACTCCAGGCAGCGCTGCTTCTCCTCCGCCAGCGCGTTGGCGGTCACCCCAATAACCGGCAGCGTAAGTCCTAGCTGGCGAATGCGCTGGGTCAGGCGATAACCATCCATATTCGGCATGTTGACGTCGCTGAGCACGATATCAATATGCTGCTTGCTCAGGACATTCAGCGCATCGACCCCGTCATTTGCCGTCACGCACTGATAGCCCAGCGATCCCAGCTGATCGGCCAGCAGACGTCGGTTAATCGGATGATCGTCCACCACCAGAATCATCATGTCATCATTGCTGGCGGTTTGCGCATCCGCCGCGGATAGCGCAGGGCCGTTTTCCGTACTGGCCATGGCAATATGGAAGATGCGGGCCAGCAGCGGCAGCAGCTCGTGCGGCGTGGCCACCCCTCGCGTCGCCGAACGTCAACATCGCGGCGCGGGGGGCGTGGCCACGCTATGCAGCCACTCGCCGGGCGCCCGCTCCTGCGGAATACCGATATGCCGACGAGAGAAGATCACCATCGCGCCGCCGTCCCAGGCGTCATGCGTCTCGCTATCGGTCAACAGAATATCCTCCGCGCCCGGCGCTTGCCCGGCAAAATGACGGACCGGAATACCGTGGTATTTCAGCAACTGCTCGACGAACAGCGCCAGCGAGCTGTTATCAATCGCCAGCCAGCAGCATTTTTCCGCCAGGCCATCAATATTCGGCGACGGCGTATTTTGTACGCCATAAAGCGGGATACGAATAGTGAAGCGGCTGCCCATACCTGGCTCGGTTTCAACGGCAATATCGCCATCCATCATGCTGATAAGCTTTTCACAAATCGCCAGACCGAGTCCGGTCCCCTGGAAATTGCGCTGCACGCCGGTCCCCACCTGGAAGAACGGGTCAAACAGGCGTACGACCTCTTTCGCCGGGATCCCTTCCCCGGTATCGCGCACGCTGATGCGCAGATAATCCTCCGCCCGCTCTACGTGCAGGATAATGCAGCCGGTATCGGTAAACTTAATCGCGTTACTCAGCAGGTTTGAAATAACCTGCTGCAGGCGCATCGGATCGCCGGACATCAGCTGCGATACGTCAGGTTCAATAAAGCAGTACAGCCCGAGATGTTTCCGCACCACCAGCGGCAGATAGTTGGCGGAAATATGGTTCATGACCTCGCGCGGCGAAAACTCCCGCGGCTCAATTTTGAGCTGTTCGGACTCAATTTTCGAGAAATCGAGGATGTCGCTAATAATTTTCAGCAGCAGGCTGGAAGAGTTGTTCATCGCCGTCACCAGACGATCGACGCCCTTCGGTAGCTCTTTGGTCTGCAATAAATCGAGGTTACCGATAATCCCGTACAGCGGCGTTCGCAGTTCGTGGCTGACGGTGGCAAGGAACATCGATTTCGACTGGCTGGCCTGCTCGGCGGCCTGGGCCATCTCCTGCAGCGACTCCTCCATTTTGACGCGCGCAGAGACATCCACCAGCACGCAAATCGCCACGTTCTCGTTACGGTAGCGCGAGTGGACAAAGCTGATTTGCAGATTGGTATTGTTGCTGGTCAGCACATCGACGAAGTTCACCTGCTGGCCGCAGATAATTTGCGTCAGCCGCTGCCGATCCTCATGGGTTAGCATATTGAGATAGTTATGCGCCAGCTCGTTACTCAGGATATTGGTGCCGTCGATCGTACGTAAAATACAGATCCCCACCGGCGCGGAGGCAACGATTTTTCGGTTGAACTGCTCGTGCTCTTCGAGGCGCTGGGCGTCGTTTTCAGCCGGAATAAAAATCCGCCGTTCATACATGCGGGCAAGCGCAAAAAGGAGCCCGCCGGTAAGCAGATTGAGCACCACGGCGTTCAGTATCAGCATCCGGATGCGTTCCAGTACCTGATCCACCGGCACCGAATAGACAATGCTCAACGATGACGGCGGCAGGCTTTTTTTCATCGCCAGCTCGCGAAAACCGGCGGTATAGCCGAACCACAGACGCTCCTGCATCCACTTCGCATCCGGTTTAATATTGCTATCCGACCCGGCAAGCGAGATCAGCGTCTGTCCGCTATCGTCGAGAATCGTCACATTCATCGGCAAACTGCCTGGGGTAAAGAAGCTTTCCATGCGGATGGTTTGCTCTACGCCAAGCATGGCCTGCAGGCGATTCGCCACATAGATTGGGGTCAGCGCATAGAAATAGCCAACTCCCGGACGCACGCCCTGGCTTATCCAGAACAGATTGTTACCGCGCTCGTTTTGTGGCGCGTCGCGATACTGCTCAATGCGCTGATGCAGCACTTTTAACGCCTGGTCCCGCTCCAGCGGAATATCGCGCAGGCCGAAGTTGGCCATACACAGATTGTCGCTACCAATCATAAAAATACGATTGAGGTCGTAGGCCGTTGAGAAATTGTCGCGCCAGTAGCGCATAAACCACGCCAGTGACTGCAGCGAGTTACGCCAGGTCGTACTCATCAGCGCGCAGTCGGAATCCGGGTAGAGCGGTTCAAAATCAGGGATCGTAATATCGCCGCGCTGCACCGGCGTATCGCCGCCTTCGCTACCGTCCATCGGCCGGTTGCCGGCAACGTATTTCAGCTCTTTGATCACATCGGCCGTACGCTGTATGTAGCGCTGCGCCTGATCGGCATTGAGGTTAAATTCCTGGCGAATTTCCGATTCGCGATCGTGCAACGCATTGACGATGTAAAACACCGAAACAAAAGCGACCAGCACCCACAGCAGTATCGCCAGCGCTCTGAACAGATAGCGTGAAACCTTTAACGTGTTATGGAAAGAAGCTAGATATTTCAATGTGGCGATGCTCGGCCGTCAGGGGCTCAACAGAATGGCGTTAAGGTAACGATAAAACAACGGTCCCGCAACGGGAAAACAAAAAGGGCCGGGGAGAGCCCCGACCCTTTCAGACAATTACCGCAGAGAATTACTCTTCGTCTTCGGCGATGTCATCGTCAGTATCCGCTTCCGGCGCGATATCTTCGTCGCCTTCCGCCGCGCTGCCGTCGATGGCATCCAGCTCTTCGTCATCAACCGGCTCAGCCACGCGCTGCAGGCCGACCACGTTTTCATCTTCCGCAGTACGAATCAGGATCACGCCCTGAGTGTTACGACCGACAATGCTCACTTCAGATACGCGGGTTCGTACCAGCGTGCCCGCGTCGGTGATCATCATAATCTGGTCGCAGTCATCAACCTGCACCGCGCCCACAACGGAACCGTTGCGTTCGGTCACTTTGATTGAGATAACGCCCTGGGTCGCACGCGACTTAGTAGGATACTCTTCAGCTGCGGTACGTTTACCGTAGCCATTCTGCGTGACGGTCAGGATGGCACCTTCACCGCGCGGAACGATCAGAGAAACCACTTTGTCCTCGCCGGCCAGCTTGATGCCGCGCACGCCTGTGGCGGTACGGCCCATCGCGCGGACGGCGTCCTCTTTAAAGCGCACCACTTTACCGGCGGCGGAGAACAGCATGACTTCGTCCTGACCGGAGGTCAGATCGACGCCAATCAGCTCGTCGCCTTCGTTGAGGTTAACCGCGATAATACCGGCGGAACGCGGACGGCTGAATTCAGTCAGCGCCGTTTTCTTCACGGTACCGCTGGCGGTCGCCATAAAGACGTTCACGCCCTCTTCGTATTCGCGGACCGGCAGGATCGCGGTAATACGCTCGTTGGCTTCCAGCGGCAGCAGGTTGACGATCGGACGGCCGCGCGCGCCGCGGCTGGCTTCCGGCAGCTGATAAACCTTCATCCAGTAGAGACGACCGCGGCTGGAGAAGCAGAGGATCGTATCGTGGGTGTTGGCCACCAGCAGGCGGTCGATGAAGTCTTCTTCTTTGATACGCGCCGCAGATTTACCTTTACCGCCACGACGCTGGGCTTCGTAGTCGGTCAGCGGCTGATACTTCACGTAGCCCTGATGCGAAAGGGTCACGACAACATCTTCCTGGTTGATCAGGTCTTCAATGTTGATATCCGCGCTGTTCGCGGTGATCTCGGTACGACGCGCGTCGCCGAACTGTTCACGGACCAGCTCCAGCTCTTCGCGGATAACTTCCATCAGGCGATCGGCGCTGCCCAGAATGTGCAGCAGTTCCGCGATCTGTTCCAGCAGCTCTTTGTATTCATCGAGCAGTTTTTCATGCTCAAGGCCGGTCAGCTTCTGCAAACGCAGATCCAGAATCGCCTGCGCCTGCTGTTCAGTCAGGTAGTACTGGCCGTCGCGTACGCCGAACTCGGGCTCCAGCCATTCCGGACGGGCGGCGTCATCGCCGGCGCGTTCCAGCATCGCGGAAACGTTGCCCAGATCCCATGAACGGGCGATTAAGGCAGCCTTCGCTTCCGCCGGGGTCGGCGCGCGGCGAATCAGTTCGATAATCGGATCGATGTTGGCCAGGGCAATCGCCAGCGCTTCGAGGATGTGCGCGCGATCGCGGGCTTTACGCAGTTCAAAAATCGTACGACGGGTCACCACTTCGCGGCGATGGCGCACGAACGCGGCAATAATTTCTTTCAGGTTCATAATCTTCGGCTGACCATGGTGCAGGGCAACCATGTTGATACCGAAGGAGACCTGGAGCTGGGTCTGCGAATAGAGGTTGTTCAGCACCACCTCACCCACCGCATCGCGCTTCACTTCAATCACGATGCGCATACCGTCTTTATCGGACTCGTCGCGCAGCGCGCTGATGCCTTCGACGCGTTTGTCTTTGACCAGCTCGGCGATTTTCTCAATCAGGCGCGCTTTGTTCACCTGATACGGAATTTCATGCACGATGATGGTTTCGCGGCCGGTTTTCGCGTCAGCTTCCACTTCCGCGCGCGCGCGAATGTACACTTTACCGCGACCGGTACGATAGGCCTCTTCAATGCCGCGGCGACCGTTGATGATCGCGGCGGTCGGGAAGTCCGGACCTGGGATGTGTTCCATCAGCCCTTCAATGCTGATGTCTTCATTTTCAACGTAGGCCAGACAGCCGTTGATCACTTCGGTGAGGTTGTGCGGCGGAATATTGGTCGCCATACCTACCGCGATACCTGACGAACCGTTGACTAACAGGTTCGGGATTTTGGTCGGCATAACGTCAGGGATCTTTTCCGTGCCGTCATAGTTATCGACGAAATCCACCGTCTCTTTTTCGAGGTCGGCCATCAGCTCATGGGCGATCTTCGACATACGGATTTCCGTATAACGCATCGCTGCGGCGGAGTCGCCGTCGACCGAACCAAAGTTACCCTGGCCATCTACCAGCATATAGCGCAGGGAGAATGGCTGCGCCATACGTACAATGGTGTCATACACGGCAGTATCACCATGAGGGTGGTATTTACCGATTACGTCACCAACGACACGGGCAGATTTTTTATAGGCTTTGTTCCAGTCATTGCCCAATACGTTCATGGCGTATAGTACGCGACGGTGTACCGGCTTCAGGCCATCTCGGACATCCGGCAGCGCACGGCCAACAATGACCGACATCGCATAATCCAGATAGGAGCTCTTCAGCTCTTCCTCAATGTTGACCGGTGTAATTTCTCTCGCAAGGTCGCTCATCTAACCGCTATCCCTCTACTGTATCCCGGATTCAAAGGTCGCAAATTATAACACAGCCGCGGTGATACGGGTAAACCTATACCCAATGATTTTCGCGCGGCGAAAGGCGACAGGGATAGACGGTTTATTCATCCCTGAGGCCTGATATACTCGCGGGTCTGAACTGAACAGGAGTAAAAGCGCCCATGAATGCCGAAAAACCGTCGGTGGCCCACAATGTTGATCATAATGAAATCGCTAAATTTGAAGCCGTCGCCTCGCGCTGGTGGGATTTAGAGGGCGAATTCAAGCCGTTACATCGCATCAATCCTCTACGCCTCGGCTATATCGCGGAGCGCTCCGGCGGCCTGTTTGGCAAAAAAGTACTTGATGTCGGCTGCGGCGGCGGCATCCTGGCGGAAAGCATGGCCCGGGAAGGCGCAGCGGTGACCGGTCTGGATATGGGCTTCGAACCGCTACAGGTGGCGAAACTGCACGCCCTGGAGAGCGGCATTCAGGTCGAATATGTCCAGGAAACCGTTGAAGAGCACGCGGCGAAGCACGCCGGAGAGTACGACGTCGTTACCTGCATGGAGATGCTGGAGCACGTCCCGGATCCGCAGTCGGTCGTCCACGCGTGCGCGCGGCTGGTCAAACCAGGCGGTCAGGTGTTCTTCTCAACCATTAACCGCAACGGTAAAGCGTGGCTGATGGCGGTCGTCGGCGCCGAATACATCATGAAAATGGTGCCGAAGGGAACCCACGACGTGAAGAAATTCATCAAGCCCGCGGAGCTGATCGGCTGGGTAGATGAGACAATTCTGAAAGAGCAGCATATTACCGGTCTTCATTACAATCCGTTGACCAATACCTTCAAGCTGGCGCCAGGGGTGGATGTTAACTATATGTTGCATACAACGGCGAAAAAAGCATAACGTCAGCTGTATTTCCTATGATGATTGCGCGGCATCAAGCCGCGTGATTTTTTCTTCCGATGAAGAAATCAGCACTCGATCAAATTTTCATTTTTTTTTCTGATTTATTGACATCTTCTCCAGGCCTTATGTGGCGTGGACTTGGCGATTATTACCCTTCCGCAACCTCAATTTAACGTCAAAATCAACTCTTGTACTCAAAAGAATCCTTACTAGAATACTCACCATATAGCGTTTCTTTTATCGACCACCCCCTACATATAGTATTTATCCACAGAGTTAGTCACAACGGCGTTCTGTGGATAAGTGGGGGATATTTTCTTTCACGGACAGGTATAATCCACATGAATCAGAGTCTGCTGGTGACAAAGCGTGACGGTAGCACCGAGCGCATCAATCTCGATAAAATCCACCGCGTGCTGGATTGGGCGGCAGAAGGGCTGAATAACGTATCCATCTCCCAGGTAGAACTGCGTTCCCACATTCAGTTCTATGACGGCATCAAAACCGCCGACATTCACGAAACCATTATCAAAGCCGCCGCGGACCTTATCTCCCGCGAGGCGCCGGATTACCAGTATCTCGCCGCCCGTCTGGCGATTTTCCACCTGCGTAAAAAAGCCTACGGCCAGTTTGAGCCGCCAGCGCTGTTCGACCACGTGTCGAAAATGGTGAAAAACGGCAAATACGATACTCATCTGCTGGAAGACTACACGGAAGAAGAGTTCAAGCAGATGGACTCGTTCATCGAGCACGATCGCGATATGACCTTCTCCTACGCTGCGGTTAAGCAGCTCGAAGGCAAATATCTGGTGCAGAACCGCGTCACCGGTGAGATCTATGAAAGCGCCCAGTTCCTGTACATTCTGGTTGCCGCCTGCCTGTTCTCCAACTACCCGCGCGAGACGCGTCTGAACTACATCAAGCGTTTCTATGACGCGGTGTCGACGTTCAAAATCTCGCTGCCGACGCCGATTATGTCCGGCGTGCGTACCCCGACCCGTCAGTTCAGCTCCTGCGTGCTGATCGAGTGCGGCGACAGCCTGGATTCTATTAACGCCACCTCCAGCGCCATTGTGAAATACGTCTCTCAGCGCGCCGGTATCGGCATCAACGCCGGCCGCATCCGCGCGCTGGGTAGCCCGATTCGCGGCGGTGAAGCTTTCCATACCGGCTGTATCCCGTTCTATAAGCACTTCCAGACGGCGGTGAAATCCTGCTCCCAGGGCGGCGTCCGCGGCGGTGCGGCGACCCTCTTCTACCCGATGTGGCATCTGGAAGTCGAAAGCCTGCTGGTGCTGAAAAACAACCGCGGTACCGATGCCAACCGCGTTCGTCACATGGACTACGGCGTACAGATCAACAAGCTGATGTACACCCGTCTGCTGAAAGGCGGCGATATCACCCTGTTCAGCCCGTCCGACGTCCCGGGCCTGTACGATGCGTTCTTCGCCGACCAGGACGAGTTCGAGCGCCTGTACACCCAATACGAGCAGGACGACAGCATCCGCAAGCAGCGCATTAAAGCGGTAGAACTGTTCTCGCTGATGATGCAGGAACGCGCCTCCACCGGCCGTATCTACATCCAGAACGTGGACCACTGCAACACCCACAGCCCGTTTGACCCGGTTGTCGCGCCGGTGCGCCAGTCCAACCTGTGCCTGGAAATCGCCCTGCCGACCAAGCCGCTGGAAGATGTAAACGATGAAAACGGTGAAATTGCGCTGTGCACCCTGTCCGCTTTCAACCTCGGCGTTATCGATAGCCTTGATGAGCTGGAAGAGCTGGCGGTGCTGGCCGTTCGCGCGCTGGATGCCCTGCTGGATTACCAGGACTACCCGATCCCGGCGGCCAAACGCGGCGCGATGGGCCGTCGTACGCTGGGTATTGGGGTGATTAACTTTGCCTACTATCTGGCGAAGCACGGTAAACGCTACTCTGACGGCAGCGCTAACAACCTGACGCATAAAACGTTCGAAGCAATTCAGTACTACCTGCTGAAAGCCTCTAACGAGCTGGCGATCGAGCAAGGCGCGTGCCCGTGGTTTAACGAAACCACCTATGCGAAAGGCATTCTGCCGATCGATACCTACAAAAAAGACCTGGACGCTATCGTCAGCGAATCCCTGCATTACGACTGGGAGCAGCTTCGCGAGTCGATTAAAACGCACGGCCTGCGTAACTCCACGCTCTCCGCGCTGATGCCGTCCGAGACCTCTTCGCAGATCTCCAACGCCACCAACGGCATTGAGCCGCCGCGCGGTCACGTCAGCATCAAAGCGTCGAAAGACGGTATCCTGCGCCAGGTGGTGCCGGATTACGAAAAACTGCAGAACGGCTACGAGCTGCTGTGGGAAATGCCGAACAACGACGGTTACTTGCAGCTGGTCGGTATTATGCAGAAGTTTATCGACCAGTCGATTTCTGCTAACACCAACTACGATCCGACGCGCTTCCCGTCTGGCAAAGTGCCGATGCAGCAGCTGCTGAAAGACTTGCTCAATGCCTATAAGTTCGGCGTCAAAACGCTGTACTATCACAACACGCGCGATGGCGCGGAAGATGCCCAGGATGACCTGGCGCCGTCCATCCAGGACGACGGCTGCGAAAGCGGCGCATGTAAGATTTGATAATATTGCCCGGCGGCGCGTTGCCTGCCGGGCCTACGGTCTAATGTAGGTCGGGCTAGCGAAGCGCCGCCCGGCGTATAATTCCAGGACAGGATCCCCACTCATGGCATACACCACCTTTTCACAGACGAAAAATGACCAGCTCAAAGAGCCGATGTTCTTCGGTCAGCCGGTGAACGTCGCCCGCTACGATCAGCAAAAATATGACATCTTCGAAAAGCTGATTGAAAAACAGCTCTCCTTCTTCTGGCGTCCGGAAGAAGTTGACGTTTCCCGCGACCGTATCGACTATCAGGCGCTGCCGGAACACGAAAAACACATTTTTATCAGCAACCTGAAATATCAGACGCTGCTGGACTCCATCCAGGGCCGCAGCCCGAACGTCGCCCTGCTGCCGCTGATTTCAATTCCGGAGCTGGAAACCTGGGTGGAAACCTGGGCGTTCTCGGAGACCATCCATTCGCGCTCCTACACCCATATCATCCGCAATATCGTTAACGATCCGGCGATGGTATTTGACGATATCGTCACCAACGAGCAGATTCAGAAACGCGCGGAAGGCATTTCCAGCTATTACGATGAATTGATTGAGCTGACCAGCTACTGGCATCTGCTGGGCGAAGGCACCCACAGCGTGAACGGTAAAACCATTACCGTGAACCTGCGCGAGCTGAAAAAGAAACTCTACCTGTGCCTGATGAGCGTGAATGCGCTGGAAGCCATCCGTTTTTACGTCAGCTTCGCCTGCTCTTTCGCCTTTGCCGAGCGCAAGCTGATGGAAGGTAACGCCAAGATTATCCGCCTGATCGCTCGCGACGAAGCGCTGCACCTGACCGGCACTCAGCACATGCTGAATCTGCTGCGTTCCGGCGTCGACGATCCGGAGATGGCTTCAATCGCCGAAGAGTGCAAACAGGCGTGCTACGACCTGTTCGTGCAGGCGGCGCAGCAGGAAAAAGAGTGGGCGGATTATCTGTTCCGCGACGGTTCGATGATCGGCCTGAACAAAGATATTCTCTGCCAGTACGTTGAGTACATTACCAACATCCGCATGCAGGCGGTGGGTCTCGATCTGCCGTTCCAGACCCGCTCCAACCCGATCCCGTGGATCAACACCTGGCTGGTGTCCGATAACGTGCAGGTCGCGCCGCAGGAAGTGGAAGTCAGTTCTTACCTCGTCGGACAGATCGATTCCGAAGTCGACGCCGACGATCTGAGCAACTTCCAGCTCTGATGAAACGCATTTTTTTGAAGATTTCTGACACTCGCCTTGAGTGTCAGGATGAACATCCCTCCCTGCTGGCGGCTCTGGAATCGCACAATATCGACGTGGAGTATCAGTGCCGCGAAGGCTACTGCGGCTCCTGCCGTCTACGGCTGGTTTCGGGCCAGGTTGACTGGCTCACCGAACCGCTGGCGTTTGTCCAGCCGGGAGAGATTCTGCCCTGCTGCTGCCGGGCAAAAGGCGATATCGAAATTGAGATGTAAGTTTTGTCGGGCGGCGTAACGCTTATGCGCCCGACAAAACTGCCGTTCACAGGCCGGGTAAACCCGGCTTTTTACTGCTTAGCGTGCAGAAACTGCACGGCCTTATCCGGGAAATCCGTAAACAACCCGTCCACGTCCGCCTGGTTATACAGAACGTCGTAAAGCTGATCCACGTCCGCTGCATACGCTGGCAGTTGATCCGCGCGGACCGTATACGGATGTACCTGCATGCCGCTGGCATGGGCTTCTCTCACCATCGCCGTCAGCTTCACGTGACCCGGCGTCGAGCCTTCCGCCACCAGCATATGGTAGTCCGGGCCAATGCCGTCAGCGTACTGCGCGATCTGCGCCATCGCCCCCGGTTTGAACATCCAGTCATAGCTGTAGTTCACCCACTTGCCGTCGGCCTGCCTCTGCTGGGTCTCATTCCAGTCGGTATAGGCGATAAGCTGTACCAGATTGAGATCCATCCCCATTTTCGGCTCCAGCTCCTGTTTGATGCGCTTGAGCTCATTGGCGTCAAAGCACTGCAGATAAACCTTATCCTGCTTGCCGGTATAGCCATATTTCTTCAGCACATTCAGCGTGCTGGCGGCAATATCCTTGCCTTCCTGATGGTGGAACCACGGCGCTTTGATCTCCGGGTAGATGCCGATGTTTTTGCCGGTCGAATGGTTCAGCCCCTGCACAAACTCAATCTCCTCTTCAAAGGTATGAATACGGAAATCAGATTTCCCCATCGGGAAACGGCCCGGATAAGTTTGCACGTTCTTGCCATCTTTCGGCTCAAACCCTTCGGTAAACTTCAGCGACTTTATCTCGGCGAGGGTAAAGTCGATGGCGTAGAAGCGGCCATCTTGACGCGCCCGCTGCGGGAAACGCTGGGCCACGTCGGTCACTCGATCCAGATAGTGGTCATGCAGCACCACCAGCCGGTCGTCTTTCGTCATCACCAGGTCTTGCTCGAGGTAGTCCGCCCCCTGCGCGTAGGCCATCGCTTTCGCCGGCAGGGTATGTTCCGGCAGATAGCCGCTGGCGCCGCGGTGGGCGATAACGATTTTCTCCCCCGCGACGGCGCTGAAAGAGAGCGCCGTCGCGGCCAGCAGCATTCCGCTCATCAGGGTGGTTAATGTGCTTTTCATCGCCGCTCCTTAAGCTTGTTTCATCTGTTGGTGATGGCGTCGTTCACCCAGCATCACGATAATCAGCAGCAGAACCGCCAGCACGCTGCCGCCGATCATCACCATAAAGCCGCCGTCCCAGCCGAAGAAATCGACGGTATAGCCAACGATGGCGCTCGCGGCCACGGAGCCGCCGAGATAGCCAAACAGGCCGGTGAAGCCCGCGGCGGTGCCGGCGGCTTTTTTCGGCGCCAGCTCCAGCGCATGCAGGCCAATCAGCATCACCGGACCGTAAATCAGGAAGCCGATGATGATCATGCAGGCCATATCCACACCCGGGTTACCCGGCGGGTTCAGCCAGTAGACGACGGTGGCGATGGTGACCAGGGTCATAAAGAAGACGCCGGTCGCGCCGCGGTTGCCTTTAAACACTTTATCCGACATCCAGCCGCACAGCAGGGTGCCCGGGATCCCCGCGTATTCATAAAGAAAGTAGGCCCAGGACGATTTATCCAGCGCGAAGTGCTTAACCTCTTTCAGGTAGGTCGGCGACCAGTCAAGAATGCCGTAGCGCAGCAGATAAACAAACACGTTCGCGACGGCGATGTACCACAGCAGCTTGTTCGGCAGGATGTACTGCATAAAGATCTGCTTTGCGGTCAGCTCTTCTTCGTGCTTCTCGCTGTAGTCGTCAGGATAATCGTTTTTGTACTCTTCAATCGGCGGCAGGCCGCAGGACTGCGGAGTATCGCGCATCATCGCGAAGGCGAAAATCGCCAGCAGGATCGCGCCGAAAGCCGGCATATACAGCGCCGCGTGCCAGTCGTTAAACCACGCCATCCCCAGCAGAAACAGCAGCGGCGGGATCCCGCCGCCGACGTTGTGCGCGCAGTTCCATACCGAAACAATACCGCCGCGCTCTTTCTGCGACCACCAGTGCACCATCGTACGTCCGCACGGCGGCCAGCCCATTCCCTGGAACCAGCCGCACAGGAACAGCAGGACGAACATCACCATAATGCTGGAGGTCGCCCAGGGGACAAAGCCCATCACCAGCATCACCAGCGCGGCAAGGATCAGGCCTGCCGGTAAAAAAATGCGCGGATTCGAACGGTCAGAAACCGAGCCCATGATGAATTTCGAAAATCCGTAGGCGATAGAGATACCGGAAAGCGCAAAGCCGAGATCGCCGCGGGAGAACCCCTGCTCGATAAGATAGGGCATCGCCAAAGCAAAGTTCTTACGAACCAGATAGTAAGCGGCATATCCGAAGAAGATACCGATAAAGATCTGCCAGCGTAATCGACGATATAGCGGATCGATTTCCGCCGTTGGCAAACGCGCTTTATGCGCTGCGGGTTTAAATATACTTAACATATCAGCCTCCGTGGCCATTGCTGTTCTTCTGACGTCGTCGCAAAAAAACGTAATTTATTCACTGACTTCTGATTTGGTCGCGATAGTAGGCAAAGCGTAAATCTAATACTGTGAAATGTCGCACACTTTGTTACAGAAATATGACAGAACTTTCCAATATGCGCATAAAGTCACAACAAACGCTCGAATTACGCGCAAATATGCTCGAAATCAAACATTAAACGCGGTCGATATGGCTAAATGATGTAAAACGAACACAGAGGACAGGGAGATGGCCGATAGTCGTGAATATGACGTCATTATTATTGGCGGCGGCGCCACCGGCGCCGGGATCGCGCGCGACTGCG
>OAVD01000124.1_pt1 | contig 72573 bp, 72 predicted proteins | sample 1476351 | NCBI WGS metagenome assembly OAVD01 (sample SAMEA2580075, study PRJEB22360) | human gut metagenome | biome: human gut; feature: human-associated habitat; material: faeces | place: Denmark | collected 2008/2010 | reverse complement strand
GGCGGCGAGCCGGGCGTTCCCTGCTGCCGTTGGCATGGATATGGAAGCCGTGCTCGCCGGGAGGTAGCGCCTTCAGGTCTGGCGTAAATTCCAGGCCTTTCGCGGTTTCGCTGATTTTAACGCTACCGATAGCCTGACCGACGCTCTGGCTGGTGACAAGATTGATATCGACGCTTTCACTGGCCGCCTGCGCGCCTGCGCACGCGGCCAGGGTAAGTATGGCGAGAATACATCGTTGCATAACACCTCCTTAATGGCTCTGTCGCTACTAAGTGTAGGCCATTGCGGAGGTGATGGGGTTTACGGAACGTCGTAACCTAACGCCGCTTTGCGGATACGGAACCACTGCTGGCGGGACATCTTCAGCTTTTCGGCCGCCACCGCGGAACGCACGCGCTCTATTTTCCCTGAGCCAATAATCGGCAACGGCTGCGACGGCAGGCGCAGGATCCAGGCATACACCACCTGCTCAATGCTCTCCGCATTCAGCTCCTGAGCAACGCGCGCCAGCTCATCGCGCAGCGGCAGGAAGCTGTCGTCGTTAAACAAACGACCGCCGCCGAGGCAGGACCATGCCATCGGGCGAATACGCAGCTGCTGAAGCTGATCCAGCGTACCGTCAAGCAGCAGCGGCTGATGAACCGGAGAAATTTCCACCTGGTTGGTCGCCAGGGTAAACGGCAGGCGCGACTGCAGCAGGGTAAACTGGGCGGGGGTAAAATTCGATACGCCGAAGTGACGAACCTTGCCGCTATGGTGAAGGGCCAGGAAGGCTTCCGCCACTTCATCCGCATCCATCAGCGGGTCCGGACGATGAATCAACAGCAGGTCAATATGGTCGGTGGCAAGGTTACGCAGCGACTGCTCCGCGCTGAGAACAATATGGTCGCGGTCGGTAATATAGTGACCGATGGTGTTTTCCGCCCGCGCTTTCGTGGCAATCCCGCACTTGGTGACAATTTCCATCCTGCTGCGCAGATGCGGCGCCAGCTTTAGCGCTTCGCCAAACGCCGCCTCGCAGCGATAGTCACCGTAAATATCGGCATGATCGATGGTGGTAATGCCCAGATCCAGGTGTTGCTCAACAAAGCCCATCAGCGCCTGAGCGGACATATTCCAGTCCATCAGACGCCAGTAGCCCATCACAAAACGAGAGAATTCCGGCCCCTGCGGAGCCATAGCAATACGCTGAACCATAACAGCTTCCTCAATAAAAAAGTGCCCTGAGTATACGCAATTTTAGGCTTAAAACAGTGAGGGTTGCTGCGGTTCTTCCGCACTATCCTGCTTAGCTGCGCGTAATTTGCGCAGTAGCCGCTGTCGGCACAGACGCAAAACATCCTGCTTTTGCGCATCGCTCATTTTCTGCCAGTTGAAACGCTCGTCGCGGCTACGCATACACCCCCGACAGTAGCCGCGCTCATCAGACTGACAAATCCCCCGGCACGGACTCTGTACCGGGAAGAATTCCAGTTGTTCAGCCACTTCGCCTCTCCTGCCGCTCATCTCTTTCTTTATTGAAGACGTTTCATCCGCCGTACGCAAATTTTGTTCATCAGCCTCTGCGCCAGGCGGCATTTTTTAATTATGACTTGCATTAGACCAATCGGTCTATTACAGTGAGCGCCATGAACAAGCACAGTGAATGTAACACCCGCGAACATATCCTGGCCACCGGCGAGCAGCTCTGCATGCATCGGGGGTTTACCGGTATGGGTCTGAGCGAACTGCTGAAAACAGCGGAGGTGCCGAAAGGCTCTTTCTATCACTACTTTCGCTCTAAAGAAGCCTTTGGCGTTGCGCTGCTCGACCATCACTACGCCGGATATCTTCAGCGCCTGGTCGATCATTTTGACCACGGCGAGGGGAACTATCGCGATCGCCTCCTGGCCTACTATCAGCATACGCTGACGCAGTTTTGCCAGCAGGGCATCATCAGCGGCTGTCTGACGGTGAAGCTGTCGGCAGAGGTCTGCGATCTGTCGGAAGATATGCGCACCGCGATGGATAAAGGCGCCAGCCAGATCATCGTTCTCCTCGGCGATGCGCTGGAGAAAGGCCGTCAGGAGAGCAGCCTTGCGTTTGACGGCGACGCCTTAACGCTCTCGCAGGTGCTTTACTCCCTGTGGCTGGGGGCGAATCTGCAGGCTAAAATTACGCGTAGCGCAACGCCGCTGGAAAGCGCCCTTGCCCACGCCAAACGTATTATTGCTGCGCCTGCCGTTTAACAGGCGTTTTTATTTATCCCGTTTCAAGACGACCGGTCTACTCAGGAGTCATTATGTCAGAATCAAAGTTGTTTACCCCGTTGAAAGTGGGTGCGGTAACCGTACCGAATCGCGTGTTTATGGCTCCGCTGACGCGTCTGCGCAGCATTGAACCGGGCGATATTCCAACCCCGCTGATGGGCGAATACTACCGCCAGCGCGCCAGCTCCGGCCTGATTATTTCCGAAGCCACCCAGATCTCCGCTCAGGCTAAAGGCTACGCGGGCGCACCGGGCCTGCACAGCCCGGAGCAGATTGCCGCATGGAAAAAAATCACCGCCGGCGTACACGCGGAAAACGGGCGTATTGCCGTTCAGCTGTGGCACACCGGGCGCATTTCCCACAGCAGCATTCAGCCGGGTGGCGCCGCGCCGGTTGCGCCATCGGCCATTAGCGCGGGTACCCGTACCTCGCTGCGTGATGAAAACGGCCACGCTATTCGCGTAGACACCTCGATGCCGCGCGCGCTCGAAACCGCCGAGATCCCGGGGATCGTTGATGATTTCCGCCAGGCGGTAGGCAACGCCCGCGATGCCGGCTTTGACCTTGTCGAACTGCACTCCGCGCACGGCTACCTGCTGCACCAGTTCCTTTCCCCTTCTTCCAACCATCGTACTGACCAGTACGGCGGCAGCGTGGAAAATCGCGCTCGCCTGGTGCTGGAAGTGGTTGATGCGGCGAGTAAAGAGTGGAGCGCCGACCGTATCGGGATTCGCGTCTCGCCTATCGGCAGCTTTCAGAACGTCGATAATGGCCCGAATGAAGAAGCCGACGCGCTCTATCTCATCGAAGCGCTGGCCAAACGCGGTATTGCTTACCTGCATATGTCCGAGCCGGACTGGGCTGGCGGCCAACCGTACAGCGATGAATTCCGTCAGAAAGTCCGCGACCGCTTCCCGGGCGCTATTATCGGCGCTGGCGCCTACACGGTGGAAAAGGCAAACGATCTGATCGGTAAAGGCCTGATCGATGCCGTGGCCTTCGGTCGCGACTATATTGCCAACCCGGATCTGGTCGCGCGCCTGCAGAAGAAGGCCGCGCTGAATCCGCAGCGTCCGGAAAGCTTCTACGGCGGCGGCGCGGAAGGTTATACCGATTACCCTACCCTGTAATCCCTCCATTGATAGCGGCGGGTTATCGCCGCTATACTCAACGCTCTGATGTATCAAAACAAACTGCATAGGGGACATTATGCGCTTACTTCACACCATGCTGCGCGTTGGCGACCTGCAACGTTCTATTGAGTTTTACACCAACGTGCTGGGCATGAAACTGCTGCGCACCAGCGAAAACACTGAGTATAAATATTCGCTGGCATTCGTGGGTTACGGCGAAGAGAGCGATACCGCCGTGATTGAGCTGACCTATAACTGGGGCGTTGATAAGTACGATCTCGGCAGCGCTTATGGCCATATCGCGCTCAGCGTTGAAAACGCGGCCGAAGCCTGCGAGCGTATCCGCCAGAACGGCGGCAACGTGACGCGTGAAGCCGGCCCGGTCAAAGGCGGCACCACCGTCATCGCCTTCGTCGAAGATCCGGATGGCTATAAAATTGAACTGATTGAAGAGAAAGACGCCGGAAAAGGCCTCGGCAACTAATCGGCTGCGGGCACCCGCGGTGCCTGCTGTTTTATCCCCTTCCTGCTGCAAGCCGCGGCAAAATTTGCCATAATGCGCGCTACTTTTTTCCAGCTAAGAGAATCTGATGTCCGAGAACGTTCAACTTAATGGTCTGTGCGACCGTTTTCGCGGTTTTTATCCTGTGGTAATCGATGTTGAAACCGCCGGATTTAATGCCAAAACCGACGCCCTGCTGGAGATCGCCGCTATTACGTTGAAAATGGATGAGGAAGGCTGGCTGATGCCGGACGAAACGCTGCATTTTCATGTTGAGCCTTTTGAAGGCGCCAACCTGCAGCCCGAAGCGCTGGCTTTTAACGGTATTAACCCTAACGATCCCGAGCGCGGCGCGGTGAGCGAATACGATGCGCTGCACGCGATTTTTAAAATGGTCCGCAAGGGAATGAAAGAGAGCGACTGCAGCCGCGCGATTATGGTCGCGCACAACGCCACGTTCGATCACAGCTTTACCATGGCGGCGGCAGAGCGGGCTGGCCTGAAACGTAACCCCTTTCATCCGTTCGTGACCTTCGATACCGCGGCTCTGAGCGGCCTGGCGCTGGGTCAAACGGTGCTGTCGAAAGCCTGTATTGCCGCGGGAATGGCATTTGATGGTACTCAAGCACACTCGGCGCTTTACGATACCCAGCAAACCGCCCAGCTGTTCTGCGAAATCGTCAACCGCTGGAAGCGCCTTGGCGGCTGGCCATTACCCGTGGCCGAAGAGTAAGCGATAAAAAAAGCGACTTCACCGGAAGTCGCTTTTTTATTGGCAGCCGAATTACTCTGCTTTCGGTTCGTCAGTCTTGTACTTCGCGGCCGTTTCTTTGATCAGCTGCTGCAGTTCGCCGCGCTGATACATTTCAATCACGATGTCACAGCCGCCGACCAGTTCACCGTCAACCCACAGCTGCGGGAAGGTCGGCCAGTTAGCGTATTTCGGCAGCTCTGCGCGGATGTCCGGATTTTGCAGGATATCGACGTAGGCAAAACGTTCGCCACAGGCGGAGAGCGCCTGAACGGCCTGAGCGGAGAAACCGCAGCTTGGCAGCTTCGGCGACCCTTTCATGTACAGCAGGATCGGGTTTTCAGCGATTTGACGTTGGATTTTTTCTAAAGTCGTGCTCATTGTCGTGCTTCCTTAAACTTCTTTACGGCAGTAATTTGTCATTGTAGCGCCCTGGGCGCAGGACCGATAATAACATTTTTTTCACTTGCCACATTTTATCTTCTGTCGGCATAAGTTGCCTTAAAAATATCATTTTATTGCTATACGCGGCAACGCGTTGCGCGTTTTTCACGCGCGGGTACCGCTGACGGAAGCATTTTTTTGCAAATGTTAACCAAACGAGACGTTAGATACAAAAGAGTAGTAACTCTCCACGATTTTATGCTTTAGAATCGATGCGGTTTGTCATTCATCGTCAGGCATCTGTATATGTCTGTAATTTAATCAGGGGATTGCTCAGTGGCGCGTCTTAACAAAATCGCGATTTCGCTCTGTGCATTACTTTTCACATCTATTTCACTTACGCCGCTGGCGCATGCTTCCGGGCATACGCACGCTTCGGCCACGCCAAAAGCGCATCCGGCCAAGGGCACGACCGCAGAGCGTAAGAAAAAAGCAGCCAGTTCTAAAAGTAAAACCACCGCCAAAACCCCCAGCAAGAAAACGTCGACCGCCAGCCGCAGCAAATCAACCGCGTCACGCCAGACTGCCAGCGCCACAAAAAAATGCGTTCTGCGCAAAGGCTATAAAAAACTGTGCGCCAGCTCGACAAGGTCGATAGCGGAAAGCAAGATGGCAACCGCAAGCGTGCAGAAAAAGTGCGTGGTGCGTAAAGGCTATAAAACCCGCTGCAAACCGGTTGCCGACGAGCCGCAGCTGACCATCGCCGACGCGCATAAAGCTCGGGTACAAAAGGCGCAAAGCACCGCCATGTCCAAGCTGATGGATCAGATTGGCAAACCCTATCGCTGGGGCGGCACCTCTCCGCGTACCGGGTTTGATTGTAGCGGTCTGGTCTATTACGCCTATAAGGACCTGGTTAAAATTCACATTCCGCGCACCGCCAATGAGATGTATCACCTGCGCGACGCCCGTCCGGTGGATCGCGGCGAGCTGCAAAGCGGGGATCTCGTCTTCTTCCGCACCCGCGGGCGCGGCACTGCCGATCACGTCGGGGTTTACGTTGGCAACGGCAAATTTATCCAGTCTCCGCGTACCGGCCGCGACATTCAGATCACCTCATTAAGCGACGATTACTGGGTACGCCACTACGTTGGCGCGCGTCGCGTCATGACGCCGAAAACCATTCGCTAATTGTGCCTTGTCGCTGCGGCGGCAGGGTAACTCTCTCTTTTGCCACATCTTTTAATTTGCTACTATTATTACCCTGCGTAATACATGGTTATTACGCAGGCAAACTATAAAAAGGAGAGTAGCAATGTCGTTCGAATTACCTGCATTACCATATGCAAAAGACGCCCTGGCGCCGCACATTTCCGCAGAAACCCTGGAATACCACTACGGTAAACACCACCAGGCCTACGTCACCAACCTGAATAACCTGATCAAAGGCACCCCGTTTGAAGGCAAAACCCTGGAAGAGATCGTGCGTTCTTCCGATGGCGGCGTTTTTAACAACGCCGCTCAGGTCTGGAACCACACCTTCTACTGGAACTGCCTCGCGCCGAACGCCGGCGGCGAACCGCAAGGCGAACTGGCGGCGGCTATCGCTAAGTCCTTCGGCAGCTTCGCTGATTTCAAAGCCAAATTCACCGACGCAGCGGTAAAAAACTTCGGCGCAGGCTGGACCTGGCTGGTGAAAAACGCCGACGGTAGCCTGGCTATTGTCTCCACCAGCAACGCCGGTACGCCGCTGACCAGCGACGCGACTCCGCTGCTGACCGTGGATGTCTGGGAACACGCTTATTACATCGACTACCGTAACGCCCGTCCGAACTATCTGGAGCACTTCTGGGCGCTGGTAAACTGGAAGTTTGTTGCTGCTAATCTGGCTGCATAAAAGCAAACCGCAGAAGCCTTTCAGCTTCTGCGGTTATTGTATGACTTCACGCAATATTAACGGTTGGCGAACGCCTCTTCCGGCTGCGCCCGGCCGCTGAACAGCACCAGCAGTAGCGCCACGCCTGCGATAATCGCCCCCATCACCGGGACAAAGGCATAGCCCAGGCCGCCAGAGATGACCGCGCCGCCCGCCGCCGCGCCCAGCGCGTTTCCGAGGTTAAAAGCCCCGATATTGACCGATGATGACAGCCCCGGCGCTTCGTGGGCGACGCGCATCACGCGCATCTGCAAAGGCGGCACCACCGCAAAGGTCGCCGCGCCCCAGACCACCATACTGATTGCCGCACCCACCTGCGATTGCGCCAGCAGCGGGATCGCCAGCATGATAACCATCAGCAGCAGCAGAAAGCCCTTCAGCGTCCCGCTAACGGAACGGTCGGCAAACTTACCGCCAAGGTAGTTACCCAGCGAGAAGCCGACGCCAATCAGAACCAGCATGGCGGTCACAAACAGCGGAGAGGCGTGGGTGATGGTATGCAAAACGGGAGAAATATAGGTATAAAGCGTGAACATCGCCCCTGCCCCCAGTACCGTCGTCAGCAGCGCCGACAGCACCTGCGGACGCATCAGCACGGAAAGCTCCTGCTTGACGTCAGGGCGCTCGCCGGCGCTGCCCTTCGGTAGAGAAAACCACAGACCGATAATCGCAATCACGCCCAGCCCCGCCGTTGCAAGGAACGACATCCGCCAGCCGATGGTTTCGCCCAGCCAGGTCGCCGCGGGAACGCCGCCGATATTCGCGATCGTCAGCCCCATAAACATCGTCGCCACGGCGCTGGCCTGTTTGTGTTTTGGCACGACGCTCGCCGCCACCACCGAACCCAGGCCGAAGAAGGCGCCGTGGTTAAGGCTGGTAATAATGCGCGACAGCAGCAGCGTGGTGTAATCCGGCGCAATGGAAGAGAGTACGTTACCGAGGGTAAAAATCGCCATCAGGAAGATCAGCGCATTTCTGCGCGCGCGGTGGGAGAGCAGCAGAGTCATCAGCGGCGCGCCGACCATCACGCCGATGGCATAGGCGCTAATCAGCATTCCCGCCGCCGGAATCGAAACGTCCACGCCTTTAGCGATAACCGGTAATAGCCCCATCGGGGAGAACTCGGTTGTGCCGATACCAAAGGCACCGATCGCCAGCGCGAGCAGGGGAAAATTGATTTTCATGCAGGGACTCCATCAGGCCGCCTTCCGCGACGGCATCTCATCAGAAGTCAAAAGCATGACATCAATCACAGAAAAACAAAAGTGAACGAAATGGCAAAAGATTTTTGCGAAAATGATAATAATGGCGGAGAGAAAGGGAGAGCGGCCCCTCCCTTATCGCATAATTAGTGCAGTACGGCGGTCAAGCCTGCGGCAACAATCAAACCAAGAACAATAATCGTTGTCGTCAGCGAAAACTTTAAATTTGTATCCATCAATTTTTCCCCCTGATTATCCCCACATGAAAAGTGAGCTTGCTCATTTTTACACAGAATAGCGTAAAAATCTTCCGAGATTTAGAGTGATGCACATTTTTGCTCTTCCCCTTTGCCCCAAGATCGGACAAAATCCCACGCTAATTTGAAAGCGTATCGGCCATTGACCCCTTCCTGTCGTTCTGTGTCGTTTTCCCGACGTGATGCCATGCTCAATTTTGGCGCCAGGGTGTGTACAGGCAAACGTTTACGTACCGATAAACAGACGATCAGGTCAAGGTCTGGAGTGAGAAGTAATGGCAACTATTAAAGATGTAGCGAAGCGCGCAAACGTTTCCACTACAACAGTGTCACATGTGATTAACAAAACCCGATTCGTTGCGGAAGAGACGCGCAATGCGGTGTGGGCGGCAATAAAAGAACTGCATTACTCCCCCAGCGCCGTTGCCCGCAGCCTGAAGGTCAATCACACCAAATCTATTGGTCTGCTGGCAACCAGCAGCGAAGCGGCCTATTTCGCTGAGATTATCGAAGCCGTCGAGAAGAGCTGCTTCCAGAAGGGCTACACCCTGATCCTCGGCAACGCGTGGAACGACCCGGAGAAACAGCGCGCCTATCTGTCAATGATGGCGCAGAAACGCGTAGACGGCCTGCTGGTGATGTGCTCCGAGTATCCGGAGTCGGTGTTAAGCATGCTGGAAGAGTATCGCCATATTCCGATGGTAGTGATGGACTGGGGCGAGGCAAAAGCCGACTTCACCGACTCGGTTGTCGATAACGCCTTTGAAGGCGGCTATATCGCCGGGCGCTACCTTATTGAGCGCGGGCATCGCGATATCGGCGTGATCCCCGGCCCGCTGGAGCGTAACACCGGCGCAGGCCGGCTGGCAGGTTTTATGAAAGCGATGGAAGAGGCGCAGATTAGCGTTCCGGAAAACTGGATTGTGCAGGGTGATTTTGAGCCGGAATCCGGCTACCGCGCCATGCAGCAAATTCTCGGCCAGCACCCTCGCCCAACGGCCATCTTCTGCGGCGGGGATATTATGGCGATGGGCGCCATCTGCGCAGCGGATGAAATGGGTCTGCGCGTGCCGCAGGATATTTCGCTGATCGGTTATGATAACGTGCGCAACGCCCGCTACTTTAGCCCGGCGCTGACCACCATTCATCAGCCTAAAGACTCTCTTGGCGAAGCGGCGTTTAACATGCTGCTGGACCGCATCGTTAATAAGCGTGAAATCTCGCAGTCGATTGAAGTCCACCCTCGCCTGGTCGAGCGCCGTTCCGTGGCCGACGGCCCGTTTGTCGATTATCGCCGTTAACCTTTCCCGCGGCGTCGGTCATTCCGGCGCCCGTAGCCACTCCCGGTTTAGCGTTTCGCTATCGCCAAGGTAATCCAGCAGCCATAGCAGCGCCGGCGAGGCATCGCTTTGCTGCCACGTCAGGCAGCATGCGGCGTCCGGGAAGGGGTTCTCCAGCTCCAGCGCCGTCCATGCGCCGCTATCAAGCCACGGGCGCGCTAAATGCCCGGGTACCATACCGACGCACAGTCCGGCGGAGAGACAGGTTTCTGAGGCATCCCAGTCCGGCACCACTACCCTCTTCTGGTTATCCAGCAGCCAGGTGGTCCGCTTCGGCAGCGAGCGCGAGGTATCCTCCCTGACCAGCGACGGCCAGTTGCGCAGGACGTCATCGCTCAGAGGCCCGGCCATTTGGGCCAGCGGATGGTGGCTCGCGACGACGCAGTCCCAGCTCAGCATTCCCATATCGCGAAAGGCGTAGCGGCCCCCTACCGGAATTGAGCGCGTCGCGCCGATGGCCAGCTCCACGCGACCGTCGGCGAGCGCATCCCAGACGCCGTTGAACACCTCCTGAAAAACAATCAGTTCGACGTCATCAAAATGACGATAGAAATCAACGATCATCTGCCGCATGCGCGTGGGTTTAACGATATTATCCACCGCAATAGAGAGCTGCCCGCGCCAGCCGTTGGCTATCTGCTGGCACTGCTGGCGGGTGATCTGCATTTTTTTGATAACAGAACGCCCCTCCTGTAAAAACCAGACGCCGGCCGGCGTTAATTCCACATCACGATGACGGCGTTCGAACAGCGGTACCGCCAGCCACTCCTCCAGCTGACGCACGGTATAGCTGACGGCCGAGGGTACGCGGTGCAGTTCCTGCGCTGCGGCGCTAAAGCTGCCGTTACGGGCGACAGCATCGACAACTTCAAGCGAGTATTCGGACCACATTTTCTGCCTGCAAAATTTTTGAATTCACCTGACAAATATTAGCGTTTCACAAGCCTTAATGCACTCCCTACACTCTGCGCCATCGTACCTGCAACAATAAAAAGAGAAGATGATGCAACAACCTGGGAAAGGATTTTTAGTCTGGCTGGCTGGACTCAGCGTACTGGGCTTTCTGGCGACCGATATGTATCTTCCGGCTTTCGCCGCCATGCAACAAGATTTGAACACTTCTGCGGCCTCCGTCAGCGCCAGCCTGAGCCTGTTCCTGGCAGGCTTTGCGCTGGGCCAGCTTTTCTGGGGGCCCCTTTCCGATCGCTATGGCCGCAAACCGGTGCTGTTGAGCGGGCTGGCCATTTTTGCTATCGGCTGTCTGGGGATGCTATGGGTTCGCGATGCCAACCTGATGCTCGCGCTGCGATTTATTCAGGCCCTGGGGGTTTGCGCCGCCGCGGTGACCTGGCAGGCGATGGTCACCGATTATTATCCAGCGCAAAGAACCAACCGGATTTTCGCCGCCATTATGCCGCTGGTCGGTTTATCGCCGGCGCTGGCGCCGCTGCTCGGCAGCTGGCTGCTGGTCCATTTTGAATGGCAGGCTATTTTTGCCGTGCTGTTCGCGATTACCCTGCTGCTGATGCTGCCCGCCCTGCGCCTGAAGCCAGCGAACAAACCGGCTGCCAGCGCCCAGCAGAAGCTCACGTTTCTCACCCTGCTGCGCTCGCGCGAATATAGCGGTAACGTGCTCATCTACGCCGCCTGTTCCGCCAGCTTTTTTGCCTGGCTGACGGGGTCGCCGTTTATTCTTCATGAAATGGGCTATGGCCCGACCGTTATCGGCCTGAGCTACGTTCCGCAAACTATCGCGTTTCTGGTGGGCGGTTATGGCTGCCGCGCGGCGCTGCAAAAATGGCAGGGCCAGCAAATTCTGCCCTGGCTGCTGGCGATTTTCGCCCTCAGCGTCGCCGCCACCTGGCTGGTAGGCCTGCGGGAAAACGCCACGCTCGTTGGTTTGATGATTCCGTTCTGCGCCATGGCGGTGGTGAATGGCGGTATTTACCCTATCGTCGTCGCGCAGGCCCTGAAGCCATTCCCACAGGCGACCGGTCGCGCCGCTGCGCTGCAAAACACCCTGCAGCTTGGCCTCTGTTTCCTTACCAGCCTGCTGGTCTCGACGCTGATTGCCACCCCGCTGCAAACGACCACCAGCGTGATGCTGGTCTCCATCGTGCTGGCCGGGATGGGCTACCGCATGCAGCACAAAGCCGCGCATCTGGAAACAAAATCGTCACATGCTTAAGGTAATGTGCTGATAGTGCTAAGATCCAGTAATTAGCTTGCTAAGATATTTTTGTTGAAAGCCTGTTTTTAGCGGCCTATACTGGATCCGGCGTCACATAAATAGAAAACTAATTGATTTTAACGGGAGCAGGATGCATCCCGTTTCACCATGGAAGGCCTTTCGGCAAGGGTTACCTCCCTTCCTCTGTTCTACGTCGGATAGCAGCCTCACGGATTATCCGTGAGATTTCTCACAAAGCCAAAAAAGCGTCTACGCTGTTTTAAGGTTCTGATCACTTGGGCGTGATGGAGAAGCTATGAGTTCATCGTGTATAGAAGAAGTAAGTGTACCAAATGATGACTGGTACCGAATTGCAGCTGAATTATTAGGCCGTGCGGGCATTGAAATTAATGGTCCTGCTCCCTCCGACCTGCGAATTAAAAACCCTCTCTTTTTTAAGCGCGTTTTACAGGAAGGGTCGCTGGGGTTAGGCGAGAGCTATATGGACGGCTGGTGGGATTGTGAGCGGCTGGATATATTTTTCCATAAAGTTTTACGCGCCGGTCTGGAAAATCAGCTTCCCCATCATTTCAAAGATACCTTGCGTATCGCCAGCGCACGCTTATTCAATCTGCAAAGTAAAAAACGATCCTGGATTGTCGGTAAAGAGCATTACGATTTAGGTAACGATCTGTTCAGCCGCATGCTCGACCCCTATATGCAGTACTCTTGCGCTTACTGGAAAGACGCGCAGACTCTCGATGACGCGCAGCAGGCAAAATTAGATCTGATCTGCCGTAAACTTGAGCTTGAGCCAGGGATGCGGGTGCTGGATATCGGCTGCGGCTGGGGCGGGCTGGCTTACTACATGGCCAAACATTACCAGGTCAGCGTGGTTGGCGTGACCATCTCGGCAGAGCAGCAGAAAATGGCGCAGCAGCGCTGCGCGGACCTCGACGTTACCATCCTGCTCCAGGACTATCGCGACCTGCACGAAAGCTTCGATCGTATTGTTTCCGTCGGCATGTTTGAACATGTCGGGCCTAAAAATTACGCCACCTATTTTGATGTGGTCGATCGTAATCTGAAACCCGACGGTCGTTTCCTGCTGCATACTATCGGTTCGAAAAAAACCGATCATAGCGTTGACCCGTGGATTAACAAATATATCTTCCCTAACGGCTGCCTGCCGTCGGTGCGCCATATTGCCGAAGCCAGCGAATCGCATTTCGTTATGGAAGACTGGCATAATTTTGGTGCCGACTACGACACGACGCTGATGGCCTGGTATGAGCGCTTCCTCGCCAGCTGGCCGGAAATCGCCGACAACTACTCGGAACGCTTCAAACGTATGTTTAGCTATTATCTGAATGCCTGCGCTGGCGCTTTCCGCGCGCGCGATATTCAGCTCTGGCAGGTGGTTTTTTCTCGTGGGGCCGAACACGGCCTGCGCGTGGCCCGCTAAAAATATCCCCCGCGTCGGCGGGGGGATTTTTTACTCGGCCGCCGTTTTCAGTGCCGCCTCTTTCGCCGCCAGCACGCGCTCGACGGTATCGATGACCGCCTGAGTCTGCGGATCGATTTCAATATTCACCCGATCGCCCAGCTTTTTCACCCCAAGCGTGGTGCGCTGCAGCGTTTCCGGAATTAAATGAACGCAAAAGCGGGTTGGCGTCACTTCACCGACGGTGAGGCTAATCCCATCTACGCCGATATAGCCTTTATAAAGGATATATTTCATCAACGTCGGGTCCTGAACCTTAAACCAGATCTGGCGGTTATTTTCCGAGGTGAGAATTTTCACCACTTCCGCGGTGGTCATAATATGGCCGGACATCAGGTGACCGCCAATTTCATCGCTGAATTTCGCCGCGCGCTCAACGTTAACGCTGTCGCCCTCGCCGACCTCGCCCAGATTGGTTATACGCAGGGTCTCTTTCATCAGGTCAAAACTCACTCGCGCGCCGTCTATATGGGTGACGGTCAAGCAGCAGCCGTTGTGCGCTACGGAAGCCCCGGTTTCGAGCCCCGCCAGCATATGCTCAGGCAGCTCCACGACGTGGGTGCGAAAGTTAGGTTTTTCATCGATCGCCACCACTTTGGCGGTCCCCTGCACAATACCGGTAAACATATTTTGCTCCTGTATAAATTCGTGACGGTATCAGTACCGTTTTAGGCTATGACGAACAATAACAGGTGGCAAAACAGGTTGCCAGCGCACAACGTGCAGTGGAATTTTTTCACTGGCTAAATGGCTAATCCTCGCTACAATAGTCTGGCAAATCCCTCTGCTTTTCTTCTTGCTGCCACATATGGCGGCTTTTTTAGTCCTCCAATAACAACAATATAAAGGTGTTTACGTGCAGAAGTATTTTATTGAAGCGCGTCAGTTATTAGCACTGGCTATACCCGTTATACTCGCCCAGGTGGCGCAAACCGCCATGGGCTTCGTCGATACCGTAATGGCGGGTGGCTATAGCGCCACCGACATGGCGGCCGTCGCCATCGGCACCTCTATCTGGCTACCGGCGATCCTCTTTGGCCACGGCCTGCTGCTGGCCCTGACGCCCGTTATTGCCCAACTGAATGGTTCCGGCCGTCGCGAGCGTATTGCTCACCAGGTACGCCAGGGGTTCTGGCTGGCTGGCTTCGTCTCCCTCCTGGTGATGGTTGTGCTGTGGAACGCCGGTTACATTATCAGCTCAATGCATAACATCGACCCGGCGATGGCAGAGAAGGCGGTCGGCTACCTGCGGGCGCTGCTGTGGGGCGCGCCCGGCTATCTGTTCTTTCAGGTCGCTCGCAACCAGTGTGAAGGCCTGGCGAAAACCAAACCGGGTATGGTAATGGGATTTATCGGTCTGCTGGTCAACATTCCGGTGAACTACATTTTTATCTACGGCCACTTTGGTATGCCGGAGCTCGGCGGTATCGGCTGCGGCGTGGCGACGGCATCGGTTTACTGGGTCATGTTTTTCAGCATGCTCTTCTGGGTGCGCCGCGCGCGTTCGATGCGCGATATTCATCACACAGAGCGCTTCAGTAAACCTGATTTCGCCGTCATCCAGCGTCTGGTACAGCTGGGCCTGCCGATTGCGCTGGCGCTGTTTTTCGAAGTGACCCTCTTCGCCGTCGTGGCGCTGCTGGTTTCGCCGTTGGGGATCGTTGACGTCGCCGGGCATCAGATAGCCCTCAACTTCAGCTCGCTGATGTTCGTCTTGCCGCTCTCGCTGGCGGCAGCGGTGACCATTCGCGTCGGTTTCCGTCTCGGGCAGGGTTCCACGCTGGAGGCCCAGACCTCGGCCAGAACCGGCGTCGGCGTCGGGGTGTGCATGGCCGTTTTCACGGCGGTTTTCACCATCCTGATGCGCAAGCAAATCGCGCTGCTGTATAACGATAATCCCGAGGTGGTTACCCTCGCGTCCCAGCTGATGCTGCTGGCGGCGATCTACCAGATTTCCGACTCCATTCAGGTGATCGGCAGCGGAATTCTGCGCGGCTACAAAGACACGCGTTCCATCTTCTTTATCACCTTTACCGCCTACTGGGTATTGGGACTGCCGAGCGGCTACCTGCTGGCGCTGACCGATATCGTGGTACCGCGCATGGGCCCCGCCGGGTTCTGGTGCGGCTTTATTATTGGCCTCACCTCCGCCGCCGTAATGATGATGCTGCGCATGCGTTTCCTGCAGCGTCAGCCTTCCAGCGTCATTTTACAACGCGCGGCGCGCTAGCCCGTCGCGGAAGCGAAGTCGCTATCCAACGGCGCTGATTCAGCGCCGTTTTCTCAAGCTGGTGAAGAAATATTCTTTTGCATCAGTAAAATATAACCAATATGGATAAAACTTCTGCGATCGTGAGAAATCTGGAAGAAAAGTGACGTTTGCCTCTTGCCACAACCCCTCCCTCCCGCTAATATGCGTCCCCGTTGCCACTGCAACATTGCGTTCATAGCTCAGTTGGTTAGAGCACCACCTTGACATGGTGGGGGTCGTTGGTTCGAGTCCAATTGAACGCACCATAATGCGTTTATAGCTCAGTTGGTTAGAGCACCACCTTGACATGGTGGGGGTCGTTGGTTCGAGTCCAATTGAACGCACCATCCTGCGTCCGTAGCTCAGTTGGTTAGAGCACCACCTTGACATGGTGGGGGTCGGTGGTTCGAGTCCACTCGGACGCACCATTTCACAGCCTCGTGATATGGTGCCTTTTATCTCCCGCATTGAAATATCCGAAAATTACTTTCAGCGCTGGCAATACGCTATTTTCTGATTTTTCCCGGTCGTGTCCTTAATATCTTTCACCATTCCGACAACTTATTTCCCGCGCTTATGTAAATTGACGTAAAGCCCTGCGCCGCGTCTACGCTGCATTTATTAACGCAGCGGCCCCGCCGATATTCCCTCGCGAATAAAAATCTTTCGTTAGATCATAACCCGTTATGCTGACATTCATTAAAAACAAGCGAAACGGTAACAGCAGCGCAATTCAGAGTATTTCAAAAAATATCACCACAAACCGGTTTGACTGTTCAAAAATAACGACTAAATTTAATTTCTGAACGACAACGGATACGTACCTAAAGCGTATCTTCCTGACATAAACTCAACAACAGAGGTATGAAAATATGGCAGAACATCGTGGTGGTTCCGGTAATTTCGCTGAAGACCGTGATAAAGCATCTGAAGCAGGACGTAAAGGCGGTCAGCACAGCGGTGGTAACTTTAAAAACGATCCGCAGCGCGCATCTGAGGCCGGTAAAAAAGGCGGCCAAAATAGCCATGGCGGCGGGCGTAAATCTGATAATTCCTGATATTAATCGCCTCATTCTCTTGTAACTAAAAGAGTAACCTGCGAGTCTGCGGACTCGCAGTTATTCTCCGTTTATAAAGGTAATTAATATGAATATGAAGAGCATAGAAGACGTTTTTATTCATCTTTTATCGGATACGTATAGCGCAGAAAAACAATTAACCCGCGGCCTGGCGAAACTCGCCAGAGCGGCCTCCAGCGAACAGCTTAGCGCCGCGTTCAAAGCCCACCTGGAGGAGACTCAGGGGCAAATTGAACGTATCGATCAAATTGTCGAACAAGAGCCTGATATCAAAATCAAACGGATGAAATGCGTGGCCATGGAGGGGCTGATTGAAGAAGCTAACGAAGTTATTGAGAGCACGGAGAAAAATGAAGTGCGGGATGCGGCGTTAATTGCCGCTGCGCAAAAGGTTGAACATTATGAAATTGCCAGCTACGGCACTCTCGCCACTTTAGCAGAACAGCTTGGCTATAAAAAAGCGGTTAAACTTTTAGCGGAAACGTTAGAAGAAGAAAAATCAACCGACCTTAAATTAACTGACCTGGCGGTCGGCAATATTAATAAAGATGCCCAAAATAAATAGCCAGAGAGTAAACCAATATTAAGGAGTTGATTATGAATTATCTTGAACATTATCACGACTGGCTACGCGATGCGCATGCAATGGAAAAGCAGGCAGAATCTATGCTGGAATCCATGGCGAGCCGCATCGATAATTACCCTGACCTGCGCAGCAGAATTCAACAGCACGTAACTGAAACCAAACGCCAAATTACGGTACTGGAGGAGATTCTGGACCGTAATAATATATCACGCTCGGTGCTGAAGGATTCCATGAGCAAAATGGCCGCGTTAGGTCAATCCATTGGCGGGATGTTCCCTTCCGATGAAATCGTTAAAGGGTCAATTAGCGGTTATGTATTTGAGCAGTTTGAAATTGCCTGTTATACCTCCCTGCTTGCCGCCGCGAATAAAGCCGGCGACACCGCCTCAATCCCCGCTATCGAATCGATTCTGGCAGAAGAGCGGGCCATGGCCGACTGGCTGCTGAAACATATTCCGCAAACAACGGAAGAGTTCCTTCTGCGCTCTGAAGCCGAAGGCGTTGAAGCGAAAAAATAAGCAATAAGGATAAGAGCCTATGTTCCGACACGTTAAGCAGCTTCAGTATACCGTAAGGGTCGCCGAGCCGAATCCGGGACTGGCGAACCTCCTTCTGGAACAATTCGGCGGGCCCCAGGGCGAACTGGCCGCCGCATGCCGGTATTTTACTCAGGGCCTGAGCGATGACGATCCGGGCCGTAAAGATATGCTGATGGACATAGCCACCGAAGAGCTGAGCCACCTTGAAATTATCGGCTCGCTGGTTGGCATGCTCAATAAAGGGGCCAAAGGCGCCCTGGCGGAAGGCGTGGAAAACGAAGCCGACCTGTACCGCTCGCTTACCGCTAACGGTAACGACAGCCATATCACCTCTTTGCTATATGGCGCAGGCACGCCGCTGACCAACTCCGCCGGGGTGCCCTGGACCGCCGCCTATATTGATACGATTGGTGAGCCAACCGCGGATTTACGCTCCAACGTAGCGGCCGAGGCGCGAGCCAAAATCATCTATGAGCGCCTGATCAACGTCACTGATGATCCCGGAGTCAAGGATGCGCTGGCCTTTCTGATGACCCGGGAAGCCGCTCATCAACTCTCTTTCGAAAAAGCGCTCCAGTCCATCAGAAACAACTATCCGCCGGGGAAATTACCGCCCATCAATGAATACGCCAGCACCTACTACAATATGTCAGAGGGCGACGACATTCGCGGTAGCTGGAATAGCGATCGGCACTTTGAGTATGTGGCGAATCCCCAGCCTGCAGTCGACGGCGGAGACGGAGGCGTCAGCGTCAAGCTAAGTGCCGAGCAGCAGGCGCTGGTTAAAGCCATGGCGGAACGAACCCAATCCGACCCGGATGGCGATCCTCTTACCGGCGCAGAGCTCGGCGCAGGCAAGAAGAAGCCCTAATCCTCAATAACCTGCTGTTAATCACTTCCCCCTGCTCAATTCGGGGGGTTGTTCTGTGATGGGGTCCGGAATATGTTTGAACTCGACGCGTTTAATCTGGCTCGGCTGCAGTTCGCATTTACCGTCTCTTTTCATATCCTTTTTCCGGCGATTACCATCGGACTGGCCAGCTATCTGGTAGTGCTGGAGGGGATGTGGCTGCGGACAAAAGATGACGTCTGGCGCTCATTGTATAATTTCTGGCTGAAAATTTTTGCCGTTAATTTCGGGATGGGCGTGGTTTCAGGCCTGGTCATGGCTTATCAATTCGGCACCAACTGGAGCGGTTTCTCACAGTTTGCCGGTAGCATTACCGGCCCCCTGCTGCTTTACGAAGTGCTCACCGCCTTTTTTCTCGAAGCCGGTTTCTTAGGCGTTATGCTCTTTGGCTGGAACAAAGTTCCTCCCGGCCTGCACTTCTTCACCACCTGCATGGTGGCGCTGGGCACGCTGATGTCAACCTTCTGGATCCTCGCATCAAATAGCTGGATGCAGACGCCGCAGGGTTTTATCATTGAAAACGGTCATGTCATTCCCCAGGACTGGCTGGCGATTATCTTTAACCCTTCTTTCCCCTATCGTCTGTCCCATATGGCGATTGCCGCTTTTCTCAGCAGCGCGATGTTCGTCGGCGCCTCCGCCGCCTGGCATCTTCTGCGGGGCAATGATACGCCGGCCATACGTAAAATGTTTTCCATGGCGATGTGGATGGCCCTGCTGGTCGCGCCGGTTCAGGCTATCGTTGGCGATATGCACGGGCTCAACACGCTTGAACATCAGCCGGCAAAAATCGCTGCCATAGAAGGCCACTGGGAGAACAAACCCGGAGAAGCCACCCCGCTGCTGCTGTTTGGCGTGCCCGATATGGATGAAGAGCGCACCAAATACGGGCTGGAAATCCCTGCGCTTGGCAGCCTGATCCTCACCCATAGCCTGAACAAGCAGGTCCCGGCGCTGAAAGATTTTCCGCCGCAGAATCGGCCAAACTCCCTTATCGTCTTCTGGTCTTTCCGCATCATGGTCGGCATGGGCGTGTTGATGATTGCCCTCGGCGTATGGAGCCTGTGGCTTCGCTACCGGCAGCGTCTTTTTCACTCCCGCGCCTTTCAGTGGTTTGCGCTGGCGATGGGGCCGGCGGGGCTGCTGGCGCTGCTGGCCGGCTGGATCACGACCGAAGCGGGACGCCAGCCCTGGGTCATCTATGGTTTATTACGCACCCGGGATGCGGTCTCTCTCCACAGCACAGCGCAAATGATCGTCAGCCTGCTGGTCTTTATCGTGGTGTACTGTTCGGTGTTTGGCGTAGGTTATTACTACATTATCCGGCTGATTCAGAAAGGGCCTCAGCCCGTCAGCGAATTGACATCGACAACCTCCGGTACGCCGGCTCGCCCCCTTTCCGCCGCAGAGGCCGTGCCTGAAGAGGAGACTCGCTAATGGGCATCGATATCTCCGTTATCTGGTTTGTCATCATAGTGTTTGCCACGCTGATGTATATCATTATGGACGGCTTCGATCTCGGCATCGGAATCGTCTTCAGCTTTGTGCCCAACGCCAACGAGCGCGACGTGATGATGAACAGCGTCGCCCCGGTATGGGACGGCAATGAGACATGGCTTGTGCTGGGCGGCGCGGGGCTATTCGGCGCCTTTCCGCTGGCGTACGCCGTCATCACCGATGCGCTAACGATTCCGCTCACCGCCATGTTAATTGGCCTGATCTTTCGCGGCGTCGCCTTCGAATTTCGTTTTAAGGCCACCCCCTCTCATCAAAAATTCTGGGATTACTCATTTGTGGGCGGCTCGTTGTTGGCCACCTTTAGCCAGGGGATAGTCGTGGGCGCGGTCATCAGCGGCTTCGAGGTTGCCGACCGCAGGTTCATCGGCTCAGCGCTGGACTGGCTGACGCCCTTTAGCCTGTTCTGCGGCTTAGGGCTGGTGGTGGCTTATACGCTCCTCGGCACCACCTGGCTTATCATGAAAAGCGAAGGCGCGCTGCAGCAGCGCATGCGTGAGCTGACCCGCCACACGCTTCTGGCGCTGATGGCGGTCATCGCCGTGGTCAGCGTCTGGACGCCGCTGGGCTGGCCGTCCGTTGCTGAACGCTGGTTTACCCTGCCTAATTTCTACTGGTTTGTGCCCGTTCCCATTCTGGTACTCGTCTTTAGCCTGTGGATCTGGCGCCTGAGCGCTCACCCCGCGAGCCACGCCCGCCCTTTCCTCCTGACGCTCGGGCTTATTTTTCTCGGCTTCAGCGGCCTGGGCATCAGTCTGTGGCCCAATATCATCCCTCCGCATATCACGCTGTGGGAAGCCTCCGCGCCGCCGGCCAGCCAGCTATTTATGCTGGTAGGAACCCTGCTTATCATTCCGGTGATTTTGGTTTACACCGCATGGAGCTACTACGTATTCCGCGGCAAAGTTTCCGGAAATGAAGGCTATCACTGAGGTGGGCTATGGCTGACTGGCATACGCGGGCCATTATCTATCAGATTGATTCAGCACTGTTTTACGATCTTAACGGCGATGGCTGCGGCGATATCGCCGGGATCGCGGCGAAGCTGCGCTATATTCGCCGACTGGGCGCGACGGTGATCTGGATAACGCCCTTCTACCTGACGCCGTTTCTGGATGAGGGTTACGATGTCAGCGACCATCTGCAGGTCGATCCGCGATTTGGTCAACTGGCGGATATCATTGCTTTTATCGAGCAGGCCCGCGAATTAGGCATGCAGGTTATTATTGAATTGCTGATCCAGCACACCTCCGACGCTCACCCCTGGTTTCAACAAGCGCGGCGCAGCCGTCGCTCGCCGTTCCGCGACTATTATCTGTGGGCAGATAGCGATGATGACAATACGCCGCCCATGTTTCCCGGCGTCGAAGAGAGCATCTGGTCGTGGGATGACGAAGCCGGGCAATATTTTCGCCATATGTTTTACCGCCATGAACCCGATCTCAATCTGGCCTCTCCCGCGGTGATCAAAGAGGTCGAAAATATCGTTATCTTTTGGCTGAAGCTGGGGGTTTCCGGCTTTCGTCTGGATGCCGCCTCGCATTTGACGAAACAGGCCGGACGCGGCGAGGAGAAACGCGGGCTATGGCTCCTGGAACATCTGCGTCGGCTGGTTGAACAACATAATCCGCAGGCCATACTGCTCGGCGAAGTCGACGTTGAGGTGGCGCAGTATCGCGACTATTTTGGCGATAATAACCGACTTAATATGGTACTTAACTTCTGGCTGAACAAATATTTTTACGTCAGCCTCGCCAGCCAGAGCGCCCGCCCGCTGATCGAGGCCATCAAGAAAATGGTAGTGCCTCCTGACGCCTGCTGCTTCGCAAACTGGCTGCGCAACCACGATGAACTGGATCTTGAAGGGATCGGTAACAAGAACAAGCAGACCGTGCTGGATGCCTTCGCGCCGGATAAGGAGATGAACGTTTATCAGCGCGGTATTCGCCGTCGGCTGGCGCCCATGCTGAACGGCGACCGGCAGCGGCTGGCGTTCTGTCATGCCGTGCTTTTTTCGCTGCCCGGCGTACCGATCATGCGCTACGGGGATGAGATCGGCATGGGTGACGACCTGGCGCTGGAAGAGCGCTACGCGGTGCGTACGCCGATGCAGTGGGCCGGTTCAGCGGGCGGCGGCTTCTCCGCAGCCGATCCGCAGACGTTTGTGGCTCCCATGATCGACCGGGGGCCGTTTCGCTATCAGAAAGTCAACGTCGCTGATTCCCTGCTGCACCGCCATTCTCTCCTGCACCGTATTATTGATATCGCCAATACGCGGTCAGAATTCCCGGAAATCGCCGTTGCGCCTTTCCGCATCATTAGCACCGATCGGCAGGCGATTCTCGGGATCTGCTACGATGACCACGAGCGCAGCGTCATCGCCTTTCTTAATTTCAGTGATAAACCGCTGCGTTTTACCGCGAAAGGGATCTATGCGGCGGTGTGGACGCCCTGCCTGGCCGACAAAACCTACGCGGACGCGCTCACTCCCGGTAAGCACGCTAAGCTGGAGATTAGCGCATATGGCTATCGATGGTTCTGGACCAACAGTAGCGCGCTGCGTTAGCGTTTTTTACGCGAGATAAACCATTTTGCTAAAAGTACCCCCGCCGCTGCCGCGCCGCCCAGCAGCGCTTTTCCCGGCACGCCGGAAGTGATGGCGGTGGCGCGATATTTCGCCTCAGAGGAAAAACGCCCGTGCGTTTTATGCAATCCGCTGACCGGCTGTTCGAGATAGTCCTGACGGTCGTCGGCATTCAAGCGCCGGGTCATTTGCCCTTCCCACGCTTTTTTGACCATCAGCCGGTCAAGGAAGCCCGGGAAAAGAAATTGCCCAATAATGGACTGAATCGTGCTGCTCCCTACCCAGAGTTCGCGTACGGGCCGGCGCGCGACGTTGAAGATAGCCTGGGCGGCCACTTCCGGCTGAAATACCGGCGGCACCGGGCGCATCGCCCAGGCAAACTTATTGCGCGCCCACTCGAACTGCGGCGTATTCAGCCCCGGCATCTGTACCATCGCAATACTCACGCCGCTATTTTCATGCATCAGCTCCGTACGCACCGCATCGGTAAAACCCCGAATCGCGGCCTTTGCCCCGCAGTAGGCTGACTGTAGCGGAATGGAGCGATAGGCGAGCGCGGAGCCAACCTGGATAATCACTCCGCGATCCCGGGGCGTCATCAGCGCCAGCGCGGCGCGAGTCCCGTTGACGTAGCCGAGGTAGGTGACCTCGGTTACCCGTCTAAATTCGTCGTGGGTCATCGCTCTGAAAGGCGCCAGCACCGCACACATCGCGTTATTGACCCATACCTCGATAGCCCCGAGCCGATTTTCGATTTCGCCGGCGGCGGTCAAGAGCGCATCAGCATTTGCCACATCGGCCTGCACGGTATGCACCCGAACGCCGCAACGAAGGAGCTCCTGCTTCGTCGCCTCAAGGCTTCGGCCATCGCGGGCAATAATGCCGACGTCATAGCCTGCCCGCGCAAAGCGCAGGGCCGTTGCTTTACCGACTCCCGCAGTACCGCCAGTGATCGCCATGACTGCCATATAAACCTCCACAATAAAAGCGTTATGCGCTCTGCCAGCCGGGCAGTTTCTCGATGAGCATCGCCAGTGAATAGCGTACGGCTTTCTCCACAACATCCTGGCACTCGCCGGAAAACAGCGTTTTATGCGCGTCGATACTGCCGCGAAAGTTCCACGCGAACCAGACGGTCCCCGCAGGCGTCCCGTCATCGCCGCCGTCCGGCCCCGCATATCCGCTAATGGCGATACTGATATCCGCCCCGGAACGCGCCAGCGCGCCGGTGGACATCTCTTCAACGGTCTGCCGACTGACGGCGCTATATTTTTCCAGCGTTGAGGCGTTGACGTCGAGAAGCTGCTGTTTCGCCCGATCGCTAAAAGTGATTAAGCCAATATCGTAGAATGCGGCCGTATCCGCTTCCGCGCACAGCGCTGCCGCCAGGCTACCGCCGGTGCAGGATTCCGCGGTGGTTAAGCGTAAACGACGGTCAATCAGCGCGCTGGCGACCTGTTTAGTCAGCTCGCCGGTGGTTTTCGCCTGGTTATAAGGGTTATTTGACATAAAAAGACCTTTTTAACTCTCAGCAGGAATAATAGAAATGTGGCCATTCCGTTCCAGTATGGCATATTTGATTTTACTTAATTCCGTAATACCCTGATTCTGCCGCGCGGCGACCAGAATATCATCACAGGAGACGTCCACTTTTTTCAGCTTGTCAATTAACGGCACGCCATTTTCGACTAAAATCACCGGGCAACCATCAAGCGCTGACTCTGCGCCAGCGGTATATTTCTTCATTAATCCGAAAAGCATATCCACGACCACCAGCGTCATAATCGTCAGCATTGCGCCGGTCACCGAAAAATCGTTCCCCAGCAGCGCCTGCTGGGTAGCCTCACTGATAATAAGTAATAAAATCAGATCAAAGCTGGTCATTTGTAATAGCGCCCGGCGGCCGGCGATTTTAAATACCACCAGCAAAATTAAATATATCGCTAACGCACGCAAGACCATCTCCATCGCATCCTCCTAAGGATAAATAAATTGCCAGAAGCGGATTTCGGGTTCGCCGTTTAGCTGCAAAGAGTGGTTCAACTTACCGGGGCGGGTTGGAGTAACGTAGAGCCATATAGAAAAATTATGCATGCTTTTCAGATCATTATAGACCAGAAAGAGCCGGTCGTTCTGACTGTACATCCTGTCTGGCCGGGGCCAGATACTGCCAGGTTCAAAAGAAGAGGTAAAATCACCGCCAAGGCTAAAAATATATTTATCCGCGACCCGCGGATGGGCGGTAATCTTTAGCCTGAATTCAGTTTGCAAACGACCGAAGCGGTCATAGGCCACCGTTAAATTGCGCTGCGCAGTTGTTTTTTCGGCAGTGCTAAAATATCCTCCAGAAAAGAGTCCCAAAAGGGCTGCCAGTATGATCGCCAATAATATTCCGAGGCCTATCTGGCGGGCAGCGCATTCAAAATTAAGAAAAAATTCGTTCTCTTTAATCCCGGGCAGCCTCTCTTTTTCACTTGCCATTTTTCACCTCACCGTTGCGCTTATTATCGGGGCGCCAGTTTAAGAAATAGCAACCCGGCTTAATATGTCAAGTTCGACGCGCCAAAGCCGGATTAATAGCAAAACGCGACATCTCGCTTGTTATTCGTTGAGCAGCATCAGCATCTGTCATACGGCGTAATGTTTGTGGACTTCCTCAATATCGGTTATCGAAAAGATATCAATGCCGGTTCCCTGGGGACTATGCTCATGTGGAAAAATCTCACCGCACTATACCAAGAAGCCGCCGAGAATAATCTGAATCTGTACTACTCATATGGCATGATGTCAGGTGAATACAAAACCCGATGGTGTCACCCGGTTTCATTGGGACGATCAATCATCTGAATCCTGGTGGGGTCAATCCCCATCAGCTTTTTGTCATCTGCGTTATCCAGCCTGTTAAGTCGTTAATATGTATACCCCGAGGAAGAGGCGCGCCAGCAATTGGCCCTCTTCCTCATTTTGAACCACAATTATTGGGCCAGATTTCCGTTACCCGGAAATGATCTATCGTGGAGCTTTTCAACTGGCGGAAGGCCACCGACAACAAATGTGATAACAACAACGGCGGGTCAGTCATTATGAAGAAAATTGCCATTATCGGTGCAGGTCCAACCGGAATTTATACCCTGTTCTCATTACTCAAGCAGGGCGAGCCGCTGGACGTGTCAATTTACGAGCAGGCCGAGGAGGCGGGCGTGGGCATGCCCTACAGCGATGAAGAGAATTCGCGCATGATGCTGGCCAATATCGCCAGCATTGAAATCCCCCCCATTCAGAGCACCTATCTCGACTGGCTGAAAGCCCAGAGCCGGACGCACCTTGCGCGCTATGGCGTGGATTACGACGCTTTGCACGATCGTCAATTTTTACCGCGCATCCTGCTGGGTGAATACTTTCGCGACCAGTTTCTTGCGCTGGTCGGAGAGGCCAGGGAGCAGGGCTTTCGCATCCGGGTCAATGAGTCCTGCCGGGTCAGCGACCTGCAGGCGACCGAAGAAGGGGTCAGACTGTGGGTCGAGGATGAGCCGGTCGCTGAAGCCTTTGACCTCGCGGTGATCGCCACCGGACACGTCTGGCCCGATGAAGAAGAGTCGACCCGCACCTGGTTTCCCAGCCCGTGGTCTGGCCTTATGGAGGCCAGCATTCCCCCCTGCCGGGTGGGCATTATGGGCACCTCGCTAAGCGGAATTGACGCCGCGATGGCCGTCGCCGTCCAGCACGGTCGGTTTATCGGGTCTGACGATGACGCCCTCGCCTTCAGGCTGGACGAGGCAAGCGAGGCGCTAAGCATCGTGCTGATGTCGCGCTCCGGCATTTTGCCGGAAGCGGATTTTTACTGCCCCATTCCCTGGGAGCCGCTGAGCATCGTCAGCGAAAGCGCGATGGAACAAGCCATCGCCGCGGGCAGCGACGGTCTGCTCGATCGCGTCTTTGAGCTGGTGGCGCAGGAAATCACGCTTGCCGACCCCCTATGGAGCGAAAATATCGCCCTTCACAGCCTTAACGCCGACAGCTTCAGCGAGGCGTGGTTTGCTAAACGCCAGAAGCATAATCCGTTCCACTGGGCGCTGGATAACCTTGAAGAAGTTGAGCGCAACAAGCGCGCGCGATATACGGTTCCCTGGCGCTACGCGATCCTGCGGCTGCATGAAGCCGTTCAGGCGATGGTGCCTCACCTTAATGACCATGACCGGGAGCGTTTCAAAAATGGCCTTGCGCGGGTCTTTATCGACTGCTATGCCGCCATTCCTTCGGAGTCTATCCGCCGGCTGCTGGCGCTGCGCGAAGCGGGCGTCATCAGTATTCTCGCCTTAGGGCATGACTATGAGATGGCGGTAGAGCAGGAAAAAACGGTGATTACCAGCGAACAAAATCGCTATACGTTTGATGTGTTTATTGATGCCAGAGGGCAAAAGCCACTGAAAAATAAAGATCTTCCCTTCCCGCATTTAAGGGAGCAGCTGCTGGCGACCGGAGAAGAGATTCCTGAGGTCGGAGACGACTATACGTTGCGGGAACCACCCGAAGTACGCGGGCGCATCGCGTTCGCCGCCATTCCCTGGCTGATGCACGACCAGCCTTTCGTTCAGGGTATCACCGCCTGCGCGGAGATCGGCGCGGCGATAGCGAAAGCGATATCCCAGCCGGCAAGCCGCTCGCGCAGGCGTTTGTCCCCGCTCGATCTGTAGGAAAGAAAAATAGCCGCCCGTTGACGGGCGGCTATTGTTAACGCTTTTCAGGCTGGGGATGCCAGGGATCTTTTTTATGATCTTCGCTGTCGTCTCTTTTACGCGGCACTTCCCCCTGCTCGCGCGGGTCCTCTTTCGACGGATGACGGCCCCGCTTATCCGGGTCGGCTGGATGCTGTACGGACATCAATTCCTCCTGCTTGAGCGGTTATTTCTGGATCCGGTCCACCCGCACTACCGGCGGCGTCATTTTTTTATCGAGGCTGCCGTTGATGCTGATCATCTGATCGGGCTTCACTTCGCGGCCATCAAAAACCGCGGCGGGGATTATCACTGCAATGGTGTCGGTTTTATCGCGAAAGCTGTAGCGGTCATTACCGTGCTGCTCGATAAGATTGCCGCGTAATGAGATGGTTGCCCCATCGTGCATTTCCAGGGCCTGGCGCACGGTCATAATTCGCCCGTCCTCCGTCCCGCGGTAGCCATCGTCAATTTTATGCGGCGGCGGCGGAGCGGCATCTTTTTTAAATCCCCCGTCATCCGCGGCATAAACGCCCTGAGCCATCAGCGCACAGAAAATAACGGACAGTAATTTTTTCATCAACCATACCTCCGGCATATTTTTGTCTTGTCTTAATAAGTCTGGTTGCTGATGTTCATTTTCACAAGTTCCGTACCTGATGAATCGCCCGGGAAATATTTTTTACGACTTCACCGCCCGCGTAAATATGAGCGCCGGGCAGCATTAAAAAGGCGCTAAATATACCGTCGGGCTTGCGATAGAATAATCCTAAAATGCCAAACGCTGCTGGCGCCTCTCATTTTGAAAAGTTTCCCGGCAATCAGTAAATTACCGTTGGGAAAGGAATCAAAGCGCCAAAATTATAAAAGCGAAGCCGTTCAATTATTCTTCAATATTCCACGGCAGGCTGACCAGGCAACTACGCTTACTCTTTTAACACGAGGAGGTCAGTATGAGCGACAACGCTAACAATACCGAGAAGTATCCCCGTCCCCCCTTTGTTGACCAGCCGCAATCGCCGCCGGGTCTTGCCGAAGAGATGAAGCCGCAGCCGGATCACGGTGAGCTGAGCTATGTCGGTTCCGGTCGGCTCGCCGGTAAGCGCGCCCTGATTACCGGCGGCGATTCCGGGATTGGGCGCGCGGTCGCGATCGCCTTCGCCCGCGAAGGCGCCGATGTGGCGATAAACTATCTGCCGGAAGAGGAGTCCGATGCGGAAACCGTAGTTGCCCTGATTCAGGCCGAAGGACGTAAAGCCGTCGCGATTCCGGGAGATGTGCGCGACGAATCCTTCTGCGAAACCCTGGTGGAACAGGCCGCCAGCGAACTCGGCGGGCTGGATATTCTGGTCAATAACGCCGGACGCCAGCAATATTGCGAATCACTGGAAGAACTCACCACCGCCGACTTTGACGCCACCTTCAAAACCAACGTTTATGCGGCCTTCTGGATCACCAAAGCCGCCCTGCGTCATCTTAAAGAACACAGCGCGATTATTAATACTTCATCCGTCCAGGCCTTTAAGCCGAGCCCCATCCTGCTGGACTACGCGCAAACCAAAGCGTGCCTGGTGGCGTTCACGAAATCGCTGGCCAAACAGCTGGGGCCGAAGGGTATCCGGGTAAACGCGGTCGCCCCCGGTCCCTACTGGACGGTGCTGCAGTCAAGCGGCGGCCAGCCGGATGAGAAGGTGCGTCAGTTCGGCGCCGATACGCCGCTGGGGCGTCCCGGGCAGCCGGTGGAGATTGCGCCGCTGTACGTTACCCTTGCCTCTGATGCCTGCTCCTTCACCTCCGGCCAGGTGTGGTGCTCCGACGGCGGCGACGGCGTGCTGTAAATCCCGCGCGGCGGCGCGCCCCTCAGCGGTGCGCCGTCGTCTTAAGACAGGCGAGGTATTTCTGCGCTGAGTCTAAAACGATCTGCCGGGCATTTTTGGGGACGTTCTGCCCCTTAAAGGCGCCGTACAGCGCCCCGAAAGGCGTATCGCCCAGACGTTCAACGATCTTCTCCACGCTGGCGGCCGCCAACGGCAGCAAATTGGGATAGCTCCACATAAACGAAACGGCGCGCGCCCCCGGCGTCACCTGGATAATATCGCCCGCCAGCATAATACCGTCATCTTTGGCCCAGTGCAGAACGGTTCCTCCGGCGAAATGGCCGCCCAGGCGCAGCAGCCGCACCGCCGGGAGGATCTCCAGCGCATCTCCTTCCCATAGCGTGATGGCCGGGCTATCGCGCATAATCCATTCGCGATCGCTGGCGTGGAGATAAATTCGCGCATTAAAGGCGTCGGCCCAGTCCTGCATCGTGGTGTAGTAATGAGGATGGGAGATGGCGATCGCGTTTATCCCGCCCAGGGCGGTAATCAGCGTTTTGCTGGCGGCATCAAGATTGGCGATGCAGTCCCAGAGAATATTCCCCTGCGGCGTGAGCAGCAGAAACGCGCGCTGACCGATTGCAAATTTCGGTACCGTCCTGACGCTCAACAGCCGATCGTTATGCTGCTGCCACGTATTCGTATGCGTCTCGGTCAGATCGTCTGGCTTGATCCAGACCTGCCCGCTGGCCGGGACGTACTGGCGTTCATCCTCACAGATACGACAATGGTTCAGGGTGTTGCCGCGATCGTCGTAGGACGTCCCGCAGGTTGCGCACAGCTTAATCATCACTTCTCCTTAAGAAATCATTCAGGAAGCCGTAATGAGTATGGCAGACAGGAAATTTATGGCAGGAGGTGGGCATCTCAGGGCTTCCGTGCCCTGAAAGAGAAGTTTATTCGAAATAAACGTCAGGGTTTTCCGACAGCGACACAAAGGTTTTGCTGTTTTTATCCAGCGCGCGAATGTCACCGCTTTCAATATCGTAGAACCAGCCGTGCAGACGCAACGTGCTATCCCGCAGACCCACGGCAACCGACGGGTGGGTTTTAATATTGTTCAGCTGGGCGATAACGTTTTCCTGCACCATACCGTTGACTTTATCGGTCTCGTTGGCCCAGGTTTTCTTCTCCACGACGGCTTTCGCCGCATCGGAGTAGCGCAGCCAGTGGGACACGGCAGGCATGGGGTCCAGGCACTGACAGGTGGCGATGGCTTTCATCGCGCCGCAGTTGGAGTGGCCGCAAATGACGATATCGGTCACGCCCAGGGCCACGACGGCATACTCGATCGTCGCGGAAACCCCGCCCGGCTCAGGACCGAAAGAGGGCACGATATTCCCGGCGTTACGGATCACAAACAGCTGGCCCGGCTCCTGCTGGGTCACCAGCTCCGGCACCAGGCGGCTATCGGAACAAGAGATAAACAGCGCTTTAGGATTTTGGCTGGAGGCCAGGCTGCGGAAGAGCTCTTTACGTTGCGGGAAAATCTCTTTCTGGAAGTTGAGGAAGCCCTCAATGATATGTTGCATAGCAGTGTCTCTTTTCTCTGTTTTAATGACGATATGACAAAGATCACATTTAGCCAGTTTATCACCGACGCGCGAAATGGGAATCGTTATTCGAACAGGCGATGAAACATCGCGCCGTAAAGTCGGGTGACAGCACGCTAAAGATTGTTTATTTTTTGACGGTGAAACAATCATGAGCGGGAGCCGGATGCGACTTTAGCGCTCAACATCAACCAGGAGCGTTTATGTTTTTATCCAGCCTGATGGCCATTGCCGCCGTACTCATTATGGGCGTGATCAGCCCCGGCCCAAGCTTTATTTACGTGGCCCGCAACGCCGTTGCGCGCTCAAGGATGCATGGTCTGGTCACCGCGCTGGGAACCGGGACGGGGGCGGCTATCTTTTCGATTATGGCCATGATGGGGCTGCAAAAAGTGCTGACCGCGGTGCCGGAAATGTTTATTGGCCTGAAGGTCGCGGGCGGCCTCTATCTGCTCTGGCTGGGGTATAAAATCTACCGCGGCGCGGCGCGGCCGATGGATTTTGCGGCAGGCGGCATGGCGGCGGAACATTCCCTGCTGAAAACCTTCCGCGATGGCCTCTATACCCAGCTCAGCAACCCAAAAACGGCGCTGGTGTTCGCCTCTATTTTTACCGCCCTGCTGCCGGAGCGCATCCCGCTGGCCTTTTACTATATCGTGCCGCTGATGAGCTTCCTGATTGACGTCAGCTGGTATTCGCTGGTAGCCCTGGTGCTCTCTTCCGCGCGACCGCGCAGCGTCTACCTGCGCATGAAGCGTAAGATCGATATCGTCACCGCCACGGTGCTGGGCGCGCTCGGCCTGCGCCTGATTGCCACTTCGCTGTCAAAGTAGGCCAGCAAACCGTTTAAACGGTATAAATACGAATATCGTGTTCGCTAAACGCGTCGCGATATTCGCGACTGATATTCTCCTCGACCACCAGCACGTCAATGGCGCTGCTTTCGACCACCACAAAGCGCGCCACCGCCGGGATTTTGTCCGAGGTCAGGCCGACGATGATTTCGCTGCACTGTTTTATCACCGCTTTTTTGAATTCACAGTCGGCGTAGTCAAAGCCCGTCAGACCTGACTCAGGCGCCATGGCGCAGCCGCCGATAAATCCCTGATCGAAGAGCATGCCCTGAATCTGCGCCACGGCGGAGGCGCCCACGCAGCCGCCGCTGGCCCGCTGGATCTGACCGCCAAGCATCACCACGTCATACAGCGGTTTTTTGAGCAGTACGGCAGCGATCTCGGGAGAATTCGTGACCACCGTTAACGCCAGCTCCGCCGGCAGCGCTTCCGCCATCGCCAGGTTGGTGGTGCCGGTATCGATAAAAATGCAGCCGCCGGGCTTCACCAGCTTTGCGCACTTCTGCGCGATCCTGCTTTTTGTCTCCGTATTTTTTTCTTTGCGCTCGCTATAGTCCCCCGCCTCCGGCAGGGTCATCACCGCGCCGCCGTAGACCTTTTTACAGTACCCTTCGCGGCTAAGTTCATGTAAATCACGGCGAATAGTATGCTCGGAGACGTTAAGGCGGCTGGCGAGTTCGGCGCAAACCACCCTGCCGTTCTCCTGCAGGATCTGGCAAATAAGCGCTTGTCGTTGTTTAGGAAAAGCAGCATAATCGAGCACAAATAACTCCTGATAAAATCTTTATCGAGCAACAAAGTGCATGATCGTGCATTCAGCCCCTGACTGTCAATACACCCTATAAAGAGGTTTGCTATGAAAATTGCCCACATCGCCCTATGGACCCGCCAGCTTGAGCAACAGGCCCGCTTTTGGGTGGCCTTCTTCGACGGCGAGATTAATGAGAAGTACTGCAGCCAAACCAACCCGGGCTTTGAGTCCTTTTTTGTCAAGATTGGCGACGGCATTGCCATTGAGCTGATGACCAAGCCGGGGCTTGTCGCGCAGACGGCGGATAACAACCACACCGGCTGGGTACACCTGGCGATTACCGTTGGCGGCGCTGAAAAGGTGGATATGCTGGCAAACCGCGCCGCCGCGCAGGGGATTCTGGTCTCGCCGCCGCGGACCACCGGCGATGGCTATTATGAAGCGGTGATTAAAGACCCCGATGGCAACCTGATTGAAATCGTCGCATAGTATCAGGCACTGACTCAACAGGAGACGCCCGTGGCCAACTATCGCGTAATCGACAAACAAAACTGGCCGCGAAAAGATCATTTTGATTTTTATCGCGGTTTTGCCAACCCCAGCTTTAATCTCTGCGTTCCTGTCGAAGCGCAGCGGCTATATGAGTGCGCGAAAGATCGCGGCGTCTCGTTTTTCCAGCTGGCGCTCTACGCCCTGGTTCGCGCGGCGAACGGGGTGCCGCAGCTGAAACAGCGGCAGTTGGGTGACGATATTATCGAATATGACCAGCTGGCGGTAATGACGCCGGTGATGACCGCCCAGGAAGGCTTTCGCCAGGTCTGGTGCGACAACGCCGCCGATTTTGCCGCCTTCAGCCATGCCGCCACGCCGAACATTGAAGCGGCGAAACATACCGCGCCGGCACCGCTTATCGTCAACGGCGAGAATTTCTTCTGCGCCAGCTGCCTGCCGTGGCTGCATTTCAGCGCCATCACTCACGCGGAGTATTACGTCGGCGCGGCGGTGCCTGCCCTCACCTGGGGCAAGCTGAAAAACGGCATTATCCCGGTGGCGGGCAAATTCAATCACGCCTTTGTTGACGGCCTGCACGCCAGCCGCTTCTTTGCCCGGGTCGAAGAGGGTTTCGCCGAGCCGGAGACCCTCTGGCAGACGCCATAAACATTTGGCTTACGTCACGGGGCTGCCCGCGATCGCTGCACACTACATACTGCTTACCGCGGCATTGCGGCCGGATGGCAGCCCTTCACCCCGTAAACAGCAGAGAATGCTGGCGCTTAGCGCAAAAATGACAGATTAATTCTGAATTATTGCTAATGCTAAATCGCTATAAGCCATAGCTTTTCGGTGTTAGACAGGGCGCGGTGCGCCTCTTATCTTTCGTCATGATTTGTAAATATTTTACGCAATTCTTTGATGAGGGAGCACTTTTGTCCAGACTACTGCACGGGTTAAAAAGCAAACAGACGCGGTTCGCGCTTGCTCTGAAAATCGCGTTGCTCGGCGGCGCGGTGGCATTTTCTTCGGTCGCCATCGCCGACGACATTTTAAAAGAAGGGATCACCCCGGCCAGCGATGCCAGCCAGATCCCCGCGGCCGCGAAGCTGCGCAAAGATACCGTCGTGGCCGGCATCTCCGAGCCGCAGGGCATTTTTAACCCCTACTTCTTCGTCAACGGCTGGGATGAGAACGTCACCAACGTGATTTTCTCTCGCCTGATCGACTGGGACAGCCACGGCAATCTGGTGCCGGGTCTCGCCGAAAGCTGGACGGTGAGTCCGGATAACAAGGTCTACACCATCAAGCTGCGCCCCAACCTGACCTTTAGCGACGGTTCGCCGCTGACCGCCGACGATGTCGCCTTTACCCTTACCGTGCTGCTGGATCCGAAATACGACGGCGATACCGATATCACGCTCGCCAATATTGCCGGCGGCGCGGAGTACAAAGCGGCGAAAGCCGATAGCGTCAGCGGTTTGAAAGTGCTTGACCCCTTAACGCTGCAGGTGACCACCACCCAGCCGGGCGCGACGACGCTGGCAAAAATTGGCGGTCCGGTACTCTCCAGAGCCTATTACGGCAAAGGCTACCAGCGCGGCAATCTCGACTATCTGCGCACCCTGCACGGCAAACCGCTGGGCAACGGTCCCTACGTTTACGACAAATACATCCCCGGCCAGGAGATTCGTTTCCACGCCAACAGCCATTTTTATCGCGGTACGCCGCCCACTCCGCGCTTTATCTATCGCGTGACCAACCCGTCAACCAACTTCCAGCTCTTCCAGACGGGCGAAACCGACTATGACGCCTTTACCTCGCGTCCTGACGATATCGAACAGCTGAAAATGCTCGGCTTTGCCAACATCAACCTTTACGGCTCCAGCGACTACAGCCAGGTGGAATTTAACGTCCGCCGCCCGGCGCTGAAGGACGTGAAGGTACGCCAGGCGCTGATTTACGGCCTCGACCGTCAGAAGCTGATTGATGTGGTCTACCAGGGCTACGGCAAGGTGGCGATTGAGCCTATCGCGCCGATCTCCTGGGCCTGGAACGCCGAGGGGGTGAACCCGTATCACTATGACCCGGCGCAGGCGAAAAAGCTGCTTGACGAAGCCGGCTGGAAACCGGGGCCGGACGGTATCCGCGTCAAAGAGGGCAAACGCCTGGAGTTAACGCTGCTGGTGAGCAAGAAAGTGCTCAACGATGCGCTGATCCCCATCGCCAAAGAGAACTGGCAGCAGATCGGCGTCCTGTTAAAACCGCAGGTCGTCGATTTCAACGCCCTGATGGCGCAGCGTAAGTCGGGTAATTACGATCTGGCGTCGTTCAGCACCAGCACCCTTAACGACCCGCATGATGGCGTGTGGGATTTTTACAGCGCGGAAGCGAAAGAGTCCGGCTATAACAACCCGCAGGTCGATAAGCTGATTACCGAAGGTAACTCGGTGCTCGACGTCGAGAAACGTAAGCCAATCTACCACCAGCTGTATCAGGTACTGGCGCAGGACCCGCCGGTGATCCTTCTCGGCTACCGTGAAATTCTCTCGGCGAGCAGCGCCCGGGTCACTGGCTTCAAACCGGATATCTACAACGGCCTGACCGGCAGCCTGCCGGATGTCAAAATCGTTAAGTAAATCCCCGGCCGCCGGGATGAACCGCGGGCGGGTGGCTGACCGGGATGACCGGCGGCTGACGTGAGAATGTCATGAGAAATTTCATCCTGAGACGGCTGCTGCAAACGCTGCCGATGCTGCTGCTGGCCTCCTTGATTATCTTTATGCTGTTTGCCAAAACGCCGGGCGATTTTATCGACGGCAATATCACCCTCACCGCCGCCCGCGCCGCCGAACTGAAAGCCATTTACGGCCTGGATCAGCCGCTGCTCACCCGCTATATCCACTGGCTCGGCCAGCTGCTGTGCGGCGATCTCGGGTTTTCGCTGCAGTACCAGATCCCGGTCAGCCAGCTGCTCAACCAGTACATCTGGAACTCCTTCCTGCTGGCCAGCGTGGCGCTGGTATTTTACTGGGGAATTGGCCTGACGGTGGGCGTGGTCTCAGCGCTGAAGCCCAATTCTGCGTTCGATCATCTGGTGAGCGTCGCGGTGTTCGCCGCCATGTCGTTCCCGACCTTTTTTCTCTGTCTGCTGCTCATCAAGTGGTTCGCCGTCGACCTGCACTGGCTACCGGTGGGCGGCATGACCAATACCGGCAGCGACGACAGCGGCTGGGAGTATGTGCTGCAGGTCGCCGCCCATCTGGTGCTGCCGGTACTGGCGCTGGTGATGCTCCAGGCGGGCAGCCTGACCCGCTATTTTCGCGCCAGCATGCTCGACGTGGTGAAAATGGATTTTATCCGCACCGCCCGCGCGAAAGGGCTGCGCGAACGCACGGTTATCCTGAAGCACGCCCTGCGTAACGCCCTGCTGCCGATCATCACCCTGCTCGGCTTCGAGCTGCCGGGGCTGTTCTCCGGGGCGATCATTACCGAAAAAGTGTTTAACTGGCCGGGGGCCGGGCATATTCATATCGATTCGCTGGCCGCCCGCGACTACCCGGTGTTAATGGGCTTTACCCTGTTTCTGGCGGTGCTGACCATTCTTGGCAACCTGATTGCCGATGTGCTTTACGCGTGGGTCGACCCGCGCATTCGCGTGAGGTCCTGATGCTCAGCTCTCTGTTTTCTGCTAACCGACGCCTGCGCAAGGCGGAAATCCCGGCGCTGGCGCAGGTGACCCCATCCCCCTGGCGTCAGGCCTGGCAGGCGCTGCGCCGCAATCGCCTGGCGATGCTGTGCCTGCTGCTGCTGGTCGTAATGGCCCTCTGGTGCATACTGGGGCCGCTGTGGTCACCGTGGAAAGACGATGCCACCGACGCGCTGATGATTAACAGGCCGCCCGGCGCGGAACACTGGCTGGGTACCGACTTTCTCGGTCGCGATATTTACACCCGCCTGCTGCTGGCCGGGCGCATTTCGCTGATTATCGGCCTGCTGACCATGCTGCTGTCGGTCACCCTTGGCTATCTGCTCGGCGCGCTGTCGGGCTACGCCGGCGGCCTGACCGATAAACTTATTATGCGTTTTGCCGATCTGGTGATGACTATCCCCGGCCTGCCGCTGCTGATTGTCGCGGGCGCGATGCTCTCGGAGCTCGATTTCTCACCGGACTCACGCATCTATATGGTGGTGATTATGCTGAGCCTGCTGGAGTGGCCGAAGCTAGCGCGGCTGGTACGCGGGCAGTGCCTCTCCCTGCGCGAGCGCGACTTTATGCTGGCGACCCAGGTGCTGGGACTGTCGGCGCGACGCCGTCTGTTTGGTCATCTGCTGCCGAATACGGTACCGATTCTGGTGGTGATGGCAACCATGGCGGTGGCGAACGCTATCCTCAGCGAGTCGGCGCTCAGCTACCTCGGGCTTGGCGTAGTACCGCCGACGCCGTCGTGGGGCAATATGATGGACGCCGCCAACAGCCTGATCGACTTTCAGCGCCGGCCCTGGCTGTGGATGCCGCCGGGGATCGCCATTTTTATCACCGTCATCGCCATCAACGTGCTGGGCGACGGCCTGCGCGACGCCATGGACCCTAAAATGAAACAGAGGCTGAAATGAGTCGCGCATTAATCACCTTTAATCAGCTTTCGGTCTCTTTTGCCGCCGACAAAAACCGGGTGCGCGCGGTACAGGATGTGTCGTTCACTATTCGCGCCGGGCAGACCGTTGGCGTGGTCGGCGAATCCGGCTGCGGCAAAAGCGTCACCGCCATGTCGTTAATGGGTCTGCTGCCACCGCAGGCGGCGCGCATTGACGGCGGGGAAATTCTTTTTGAGGGCCAGGACCTGCTGCGGCTGAAAAACGCCCGTATGGCCGACCTGCGCGGCAATCAGCTGGCGATGATTTTTCAGGAGCCGATGAGCGCCCTGAATCCGGTACTCACCGTCGGCGAGCAGCTCTGCGAACCGCTGATTCGCCACCGCGGCGAGCCGCCGAAGGCCGCATGGCAGCACGCTACCCAGCGCCTGACGGATGTCGGGCTGGCGCGCGCGGAGAGCCTGATGGCCAGCTATCCGCATCAGCTTTCCGGCGGCATGCTGCAGCGGGTGATGATTGCCATGGCGCTGAGCTGCCAGCCGAAGCTGCTGATTGCCGATGAGCCGACAACCGCCCTGGACGTCACCGTGCAGGCGCAGATCCTGCGCCTGCTGCGCGACCAGGCGCGGGCCAACCGGATGGCGATGATGCTGATTACCCACGATCTCGGGGTTATCGCGCAGATGGCCGAGCACGTTGTGGTGATGTACGCCGGGCGTATCGTCGAGCGGGGCGCGCCCGCCGCGATTCTGCGTCACCCGCAGCATCCCTATACTCAGGGGCTGATTGCCTCGCGGCCGGTGCCGGGGGCGCGGCGCCGACGCCTCTATTCAATCCCCGGCCAGGTGCCGGACCTCGCCGCCCTTCCCGCCGGATGCGCCTTTGCCGAGCGCTGCACAAAAGCCACCGCGCGCTGCCGACAGAGCATTCCGCCGCTGTCAGGGCAAGACCGGCAGGCCGCCTGCTTTTACAGTGAACTTTCGGAGGCCGTGACATGAGTCATGAATACGTGATTGAAGTGGATGGGCTGAAAAAACACTTCCCGCTGCGCGATGGGCTGTTCGGTCAGCAGACCGGCGTGCTGCGGGCGGTGGATGGCGTGAGCTTTAAGATTCGCCGGGGAACGATTTTTGGCCTGGTGGGCGAATCCGGCAGCGGGAAAACCACCGTTGGCCGTACGCTGCTGGGGCTGTATGAGAAGACCGCCGGCAGCGTCAAGTTTCGCGGTCAGGAACTTGCCGAACTGCCGCCGCGGGCAATGCGCGCGCTGCGGCCTAAAATCCAGCTGGTGTTTCAGGACCCCTACAGTTCGTTAAACCCGCGCATTCGCATCGGCGACGCCATTGGCGAAGCGATGCTGGAGCACAAGCTCTGTCGCCGGGCGGAGCTGTATGATAAAACCCTTGAGGTGATGCGCATCTGCGGGCTGGCCCCGCAGCATTACAACCGCTTCCCGCACGAATTTTCCGGCGGCCAGCGTCAGCGCATCGGCATTGCCCGGGCGCTGATCTTAAACCCGGATTTTATTATTGCCGATGAGCCGATTTCGGCCCTCGATGTGTCGATTCAGGCGCAGATTATTAATCTGTTTTCCGATCTGCGCGACGATCATGGGGTGACGTTTTTGTTTATCTCCCACGATCTCGGGGTGGTAGAACATCTCTGCGATGACGTGGCGGTGATGTATCTCGGGCAGCTGGTGGAGACCGCCAGCCGCGATGCGCTATTCAGCCGGCCTTTGCATCCCTACACCCGGGCGCTGCTGGCGGCGGTACCGACCCTCGATCCGGACAGCGAGCCGGTCGCGGTGGTGCAAGGTGAAATTCCCGACCCGTCCCGGCCGCCTTCCGGCTGTCGCTTTTCCACCCGCTGCCCGCAGGCCAGCGACCGCTGCCGTCGCGATATTCCACTATTAAGGGAGGTCGCCGACGGCCACCACGTCGCCTGTCACGCGGTTTAGCGCCGGCCAGGCTTCGGACCATAAAAAAACCGCCCACAGGGGCGGTTACTTGCGCAAAAGCGAAACGGCTGCGGCTACTCTTCCAGCGCGAAGGCAATAATATCATCGCCCACGTCCGGCGAGTGGCTGGCGCCCCCGGCGGAGATCACCACGTACTCTTTACCGCTTTTCGGTGATTTATAGATCAGCGGCGCCGCCACTGCCCCAACCGGCAGACGAGCGCGCCACAGCTCTTTACCGGTGGCGGAATCCAGCGCGCGCAGGTAGTTATCCTGAGTTCCCGCGAAGAACACCAGTCCGGAAGCGGTTGACGTCGGGCCGCCCAGCGTCGGCATGCCCAGCGGGATATGCATGTGCGTTTTCAGCCCCAGCGGACCGGTATCCTCCACCGACCCCATCGGCACCTGCCACAACAGCTGGCGAGTGTTGAGGTCAATGGCGCTCATGGTGCCAAACGGCGGGGTATTACAGGGAACGCCCAGCGCCGACTGCAAAATATCGATCCGCACGCCGCCGTATGGCCCGGCAATTTGCGGCCGCACGGTTCCCATAAAGCCGGGCACCTCGTCGGTGGAGACTTTATATTTCGCCATATCCTCTTTGCGCACCAGCGACATTCTCAACGGCATCCGCATATCGTTGACGAACAGCGTTCCTGTGCGCTCATCGATAGTGATACCGCCCCAGTTCATGCCCCCCAGCAGGCTTGGCCACTCGATGTACGGCTTCTCTGACGGCGGCGTGTACATGCCAAGATAAGTCGACGCTTTGAAGTCGATACGGCACATCAGCTGATCGAACGGCGTCACGCCCCACATCGATTTCTCGGTGAGCGGCTCGACGCCCAGCTGCGGCATGCCGGTGGAGAACGGCTGGGTGGCGGAGAGATGCTCGCCTTCCGCGCCGTCATGGGCGACAGGCTGCTCTTCCACGCGGGTCACCGGCTTACCGGTACGCCGGTCGAGTACGTAAATCTGCCCGGTTTTGGTGGTCTGGATCAGAACCGGAACCTCTTCGCCCCGCTCGTTTTTCATATGGAACAGTACCGGCTGCGACGGCAGGTCATAGTCCCAGATATCATGATGCACGGTCTGGAAGACCCACTTCGTCTCGCCGGTGCTGGCGTCCACCGCCACCACGGAAGATCCGTATTTCTCTTTGGCCGCGTTGCGATCGCCGCCCCAGTAGTCCGGCGGACCGTTACCGGTCGGCAGATAAATCAGGTTCAGCTCTTTGTCAAAGCCCGGCACCGTCCAGACGTTCGGCGTTTCGAGGGTATAGACGCGACCTTTTACCGGGTCGGTAACGTTTTCCGGCTGGCCGACGTCCCACGCCCACACCACGTTTCCGTTACGTACGTCAAACGCGCGTACCACCCCGGACGGCTCCCCGTGCACGATATCGCGCACCCAGCCGCCGAGCACCGCAATATGTCCCATAATCACCGGCGTTGAGGTCGGGTGGTAGCGTTTGCTGTTTTCGGTATTGTCCATACCCTGTTTCAGATCGACGCTACCGTGGTCGCCGAAGTCATCGCACAGTTCGCCGGTTTTGGCGTTCAGGGCGATCAAACGGGCGTCGACCGTGGACACCAGGATACGCTGCGGGCACTGCTGCAGCGCCGGGCTGGCCTTCTCTTCTGCGCTCAGCGAATCATCGCTTTGTACATCGTAATAGCCGACCCCGCGACAGGTGACGTGTTCGGCGGTACTTGCGTGCGGGTCAAAACGCCAGCGCGCTTTCCCGGTATCCGCATCCAGCGCCGTGACCACGTTCAGCGGCGTACAGGAGTACAGCGTGTCGCCAATTTGCAGCGGGGTATTTTCATCGACGCCAATCCCGGCGCCGGTTAGCCGGCGGCCGGTGTGATACGTCCAGGCGACTTTCAGGTTTTTGACGTTTTGCGGCGTGATCTCATCGTACGGCGCAAAACGGGTGCCGGAGGCATCACGACCGAAAAACGCCCAGTTATCGCTTTTTGACGCCAGGGTCGGCGTGCTGGCGTCGCTCGCTTTCACCACGCCGTGATGAATACCGCCGTGCGGGTAGAAGGCGGAGACCAGCGTCGCCAGCAGCAGGAGGAAAATCGCCGAGGCGCTCCAGTTGGCGTAGCGTCTGCGCGCAGGCCGGATCGGCAGCGTCGCCGCCAGCCACAGCGCCAGCATCAGCATCAGCGCGGGAACGACCAGCCGGGGGATCAGGCCCCAATAGCTGAGCTGCACTTCATACAGCGCCCAGCAAAGGGTCAACAGGAAAGTCAGAATGGCAAAAGGCAGGACATAGCGGCTGCGGACAAGATAGCCGACGGCGATAAGCAGATAAGCGAGACCGGCTAACAGATACCAGGCGCTGCCGCCGAGAGAGAGGAGTTTGCCCCCCCAGATAGTGAAAAAGAGTCCAGTGCCAAAGCTTAGTAATGCAAAAAGTACCCGGTAAACGGTAAAGAACAGGCCCCTACCGCCACCTTGTTGTTCGTCCATATTTCATCCCATACGACATCAGTCGAAAAAACCAAAACATCTTATATAAACAGCGCATTATCAGACCAATAAAAGCGCATACCGCATATCATGTTGGTTGGACGCTCCCGGACAGAGCGAAGAACGTAAGGAATTATATGTATTTGTAAAAATAATGTAAAACTATCAGGCATTAAATGTTTAAATTTTTTTAATTTATAAAAGTAAGTTGAACGAATGATGGGTTATAACGAAAGCCGTAAAGCCCGCGTTGCATTCGCTGTTAAGCGCGTTTCGATCCTGGCGAATCAGTCCGATCCGTCTTGCTATCCTCCCCCCGCTGTTTAATCATACCCGGCGCGTTCATTTGACCGCTTACATCGGGCGAAGCCATTCGCCTTCACACCGGAAGGGGAAAAATTTCATGGCTGTTCAGGAGATTAAACATGAATAAACGAAAATATCTCACCGAAATGGAGATAAAAAAAATCATCAACGAGGCGTACAAGGGAGCGAACCCGGAGAGGGATCGTTGTTTAATCTGGATGTGCTTCATTCACGGTTGCCGCGTTAGCGAAATTCGCCACTGGCGGCTATCTGACCTTGACCTGCATAACCACTCAATTTACGTCAAACGGCTTAAAAATGGGTTTTCCACAACGCATCCTCTCTTTTCCAGCGAGATGACGTTTATCCGTGAATGGCTGTCGGTGCGTAAAAACTATCGCAACAGCGACAGCGACTGGCTATTTCTTTCGCAAAAAGGAACGCCGCTATCGCGTCAGCGGATCCACGTACTGATTAGCCACTATAGCCAAAGTGCGGGTTTAAGAATTGCGGCCCATCCGCATATGCTGCGCCACGCCTGCGGTTTTTCGCTGGCCGATAAAGGCATGGATACCCGGCTAATTCAGGATTATCTCGGTCACAGAAATATTCAGCATACGGTGCTTTATACTGCGAGCAATGCTGCAAGATTTAAAAATATATGGTGACGCGACAACCAATATATTTCTTACTTGACATAATGTATCAGATTGTCACTAACATAATAAATCACCAATACCCTGTCAACCCGTAAGGTTTTTCGTAACTCGAATAATTAAAAACATTAATTATCAATAGATTAGCAATTAGTGCGCATGTTTCAGCAAACCTTAACCTCAGACGCCCCCCTCCGAAACACCAGATTATTTACCATACGCCCATGAATTATTGGTTTTTAATATCGCAAAAATAGCCATCCATGGCATCTATATCTAAAAAATCAATAAACAAAATAGATAAAACTAAACATGACACTTTGATACAAAATGTCTTCTGCAGAAATAAATCTCAGCGTCACTGGATCTATTTCAGCACGACATCTGGCTATCAGATTAATAAAGGCTCATGAGAAATTTATTTCTGTGAAGCTATTATCTTTCTATATTGCATATAAGGACTATCTTATGAACAAGAGTCTTATTGCTGTTGGTCTGTTAGCCGGTGTCATGTCCGCATCCGCATTCGCGGATGATGGCCGTATTGAATTTTACGGCTCCATCACCGATAGCGCCTGTACCGTGATCAATCATATGACCAACCCGCTGACGGTCATGATGGGGAATGTCTCCAGCAAAGCCTTCAACGGCGCGGGCTCCACGGCCTCGGCAACCAAATTTATTATTGAGCTGAAAGATTGCCCGAAATCCGCTAAGTCGGCCACGGTAAAATTCGACGGCACGGCGGATAGCAGCGTTGGCACTATTCTGGCGCTCACCCAGCAACCGGGCGTAGCTAAAGGTGTTGGGATCCAATTAATGGATAATAAAAACGTCGTCGTCCCATTATATACCGCCTCATCCGCTTACCCGCTGCAGCCGGGCGGAAATAGTCTCGCTTTCGTCGCTCGCTATTATGCGACATCAAACACCGTAAACGCAGGGTTCGCTAACTCAACCAGCACATTTACCCTCAATTACAACTAACGGATATTTCGTCGGCGTATTTCTTTTGCGCTGGCGTTATTTCCGCGGACCGGCAGCGGCCGGTCCGTCCTTTTTCGTATTTGTGGAGTCAATAGCTATCATGCATAAAGGATATAGAGTATTTCCCCTCCTCCTTCTGGTGCTGGCGAGCGAATTAGCGGCGGCGACAGAAAGCGGCGGCGTCACTATTGGCGGCACGCGACTGATTTTTGATGGCGGCAAAAAAGAGGCCTCTTTAAGCGTCAGCAATTCGGATACCGGCCCATATCTGATCCAGTCGTGGGTGGAGCCGAACAATAACGATCCGGCCAGGCCGCCGTTTATTATTACCCCGCCGCTGTTCCGCCTCGACGGCAATCAGCAAAACCTGCTGCGGATCGTCAATACCGGCGGCCAGCTCCCAACCGATCGCGAGTCGCTTTATTGGCTAAACGTCAAAGCTATTCCGACAAATACCGCCCCGGAAAACGCGAATACGTTGCAAATCGCCGTAAGGACGCGCCTCAAGCTTATTTATCGCCCCAACACGCTGAAGGGTATCCCGGAAGAGGTGACCCATAAGCTGCGATGGCGCCAGACGGGCAGCAGGCTAACGGTATCGAATCCGACGCCGTTTTACATGAATTTCAACGAGGTCACGGTGGGCAATCATCCCATTACCGAAGCCACCTTTGTCGCACCAATGAGCTCAGCCACGTTTGCTACCCCCGGCAAGGTGACCGGCCTGGTGTCATGGAAAATCATTAACGACTTTGGCGGCGTGGGTAAAAGCCACACGCAGGTTCGCTAACCCGCCGCTGCCGACGGTTTGCGCTGCGGCAATTGCCGTCAGTTCAGGAGCCTTTCAGGATGAACAAAAAAACGTTAAGCGACTCGCCTTTGAATTTAGCTTACCTTATCGCCACCCAGGTTGCCCTCATTGTGGTGATAAGCCCCTATGCTTACGCCCGTGAACGGTTCAACCCCGCCCATCTGGAAGCCGGCGCAGGCGGTCTGGCCACCACCGATCTCTCCGCCTTCGAGGTGCGTGGCGGGCAGCAGCCCGGCCGCTACAGGGTGGATATTTATGTCAATGACAGCAAGGTGGATACCCGGGACGTTGAGTTCCGCATGCAGCAAAACGCGCAGGGACAGAGCGCATTACAGCCCTGTCTCTCCCTGAACGATTTGGCCTCATGGGGCGTCATGATCCAGCGTTATTCGACGTTAGGCCAGCCCGATGCCAGCTGCGCAAGGCTGTCGGCGATTCCTCAGGCCAGCGCCGACTTTCGTTTCTCGCACCAGCAGCTGCTGTTAAGTTTTCCCCAATCCTCCCTTACCAACGCCGCGCGCGGCTGGGTCGATCCTGCTCGGTGGGATGACGGCATTCCGGCGGCGCTGGTTAATTACAGCGTCAGCGGCGCCAACAACCGGGACAAAAAAGGCGACGACGGTGACGGAAACGCGCAGTACATTAATTTACGTCCCGGTCTTAATATCGGTCCCTGGCGATTGCGTAATTACACCACCTGGAACCGCAGCCATCAGGGTGGCGAAAACGGCACCTCAACAAAATGGGATACCGTTTATACCTACGCCCAGCGCGATATACGCACGCTGAAGAGCCGACTGACGCTGGGCGATAGCACCACGCCTTCCGATATTTTCGACAGTATTCCGTTTCGCGGCGGCCAGCTTGCGTCTGATGACGATATGCTGCCGGAGAGCCTGCGCGGCTATGCCCCCGTTGTGCGGGGGATTGCTCGCACCCATGCCCAGGTTACGATCCGGCAAAACGAATACATCATTTATCAGACCTACGTTTCGCCCGGCAGCTTCGAAATCACCGATATGTACCCCACCGGCAGTTCCGGGGACCTGTACGTTACCATCAAAGAGTCTGACGGCAGCGAACAATTCCTCGTGGTGCCCTACGCCTCGGTCCCGGTGCTGCAGCGCGAAGGTCGGTTAAAATACGCCATGACCGCCGGCGTTTACCGCACCTATGACAACGGCATTGATAAAGCTCCGCTGGCCGCCGGCACGGCGATTTATGGCCTTCCCGCCGGCTACACCGTATACGGCGGCGGCCAGTTCAGTAAAAGATACCAGGCGTTAGCTCTGGGCATAGGTAAAAACCTGGGTCCCATTGGCGCCCTATCCACCGATATCACCCAGGCCTGGTCGCAGCAAAAAAATCGACCACGAGAAGAAGGCCAATCCTGGCGTATTCGCTACAGCAAAAACCTGGTGCAGACCGGGACTAACTTCACCTTCGCGGGCTATCGCTATGCCACCAGCGGCTACTGGGATATGCAGGACGTTCTTAATACCTGGCGCGACGGACGGCGCTATGTGATGCCGGAACGCCGACGCAACCGCGCCGAGTTAACCGTCAGCCAGAACCTGTTTCAGATACCAGGCAACCTCGCGCTTAGCGCCATCGTGGAAGACTATTGGGGTACACACAAGCGCATGGAGTCATATAGCGCGAGCTACAACGGTTCGTATAAAGGCATCAGTTTCGGTCTGAGCTACAGCTATAACATTCACTCCACGGAACGCTACGGCCAGCGGTCCGGGCGCACCTACGACCGCGATGGGCTGTTTGCGCTCACCATGAGTATTCCACTGGATAAATTATTCGGCGGCCATCCCACCTACGCCAGCTACATGATGAATACCAGTAAGCAGGGAAATACCACCAATAACGTGAGCCTGGGCGGTACCCTGCTGGCCGATAACAATCTGAGCTGGAGCGTCATGCAGGGCTATGGTTCTCAGGGCCAGGGAAGCAATAGCGGGATTAATGCCGACTGGCGCGCCTCTTACGCCGAGACCCTCGTCGGCTACGCCCGCGATCGCTACAGCGAACGCGTTAACTATGGTTTGCAGGGCGGGATCGTTGCGCATCGCAACGGCCTCACCTTTAGCCAGCCCCTCGGCGAAACGATGGCGCTGATTGCCGCGCCCGGCGCGCAAAACGTAGCGGTGCTTGGACAGACAGGCGTCAAAACCGATCGCTTCGGCTATACCGTCGTTCCCTACCTCAGCCCCTATCGCAAAAACGATCTCACGCTGAATACCGAAACCCTGGCCGATGATGCCGAACTGGCGCTGGCAACGCAGACGGTCATCCCCACGCGCGGCGCGCTGGTGAAGGCCAGCTATGAAACCAGCCTCGGTAAACGGGTCCTGATGACCCTGAGAAAACGCAACGGCGCGTCGGTACCGTTCGGCGCAACGGTTATCGATCCCGCCTCCCCGACGCCAAAAAGCTTCATCGTAGGCGATGGAGGACAGGTTTATCTGACAGGGCTAAAAGACGCGGGTCAGCTGGAGGTTAGCTGGAGTCACGACCCTGATGGCCGGTGCAGAGTGAATTACAGCCTGACGCAAAACGCCGGCGGGATTATCAACCTTAATGCACAGTGTTTATAGCAGGAGCATGACGATATGAAACGAGTCAACGTCCCCCTTATGCTGGTTATTCCCATCGCAAGCGCAGCCCACGCGGAGAGCGGCTATTGTCCCAGCTCCCCGCCCACGCCGTTTACCCAGCAGCTTGCGCGGATCGCGGTATCGCGGACGCTGCCGGTTGGCAGCGATATTCCCGGCACGCAGCGGGTCTTCACCTTTAGCGGAAATTGCAAGGGTCAAAGCGGTTGGGCGGATATCACTCGAGGGCACCCGATTGTCGCCTGCTATTACGGCAGCGGAGAAGAAGTGGCGGGTTTTCCGGGGGTCTATAAAACCGGCGTCGAAGGCATCGGTATTGCGCTGCAAAATAGCGCCGGCCAGAGGGTGAGAGGTATCGGCAGCGACTGCGATACGCGCGCGCAGGCGCTGGGATACACCTCCAGCGACGCCAGCATGACCTTCGGATATACGATCACATTAACGCTGGTAAAAACGGGGGATACGGTAATGAACGGGACTCTCGATGTCGCGCAAACCAAGTTCGGTATGGGTGCATATGATACCGGTATAGGTATCGGTAATCGGGGAGACCTTAACTATATAAGCTATGCCGGAGATATTGTTTATAAAGCGGTAAGCTGCACCGTCCCCTCGTCGTTAACTGTCAACATGGGTTCTGTTCCGGTGGGCCAATTCTCTGGTCCAGGCAGCACCAGCGACGAAAAAAACCTGTCAATTCCGGTGCGGTGCGACGATAAGGTCGCCGTGAATACGTCAATAAGCAGTCAAGGTTATCTCTCCCCGACGCTCGGCGTAGTGGCCTTAAGCAGTGAAACCGGCGTAGCCCAGGGGGTCGGCGTTCAGGTGCTTTATAACGGCTCGCCCGTTCAGTTCGATCGTTTTTTCCCGGTCGGCACCATCCCTGAGGCTGGCGCCTCGATAACCCTGCCGCTCACCTTTCGCTATTACCAGAACACGCCGGAGATTCATCCCGGCCATGCCAACGCGGTGGCCACCTTAACGATGATGTACAACTGAGTTTATCCCGCTCTCGTTTCTCACTGCTTACTTAAGGAGTCGATAATGAGAATTATCGCCAGCCCGGCCGTCATAACGTTATTTACGGCGATTTCGTCGTCATTACCCGCTTATGCCGCGGATGTCACTCTTTATATCAACGGCGATATTGTTGCGTCTTCCTGCACCGTCGAAAATAACGGTATTTATAATATCGATCTCGGACATAATATTCCCAGCCGCCGGCTTAGCGCGGCCAACTCTTACTCCGCGTGGAAAGAGTTTTACGTCACGCTGAGCCACTGTCCCGTGGGGACATCAAGAGTTACCGCTCACTTTACAGGCCCTGTTGACGGAGCTGACCCTGATTTATATGCCAACGTGAGCAGCCCCGATAGTTCACGCAATGTCGCGATAGAACTTCAGCGTATAACCGGTTCAGTAAATGCCGGCAGCGGAAAATCTATTGCCGTCGACGTCGATAATAACCGTCAGGCCATATTCGATATGCGGGCGCGCATTTTTAGCGTCGCAGGGGGTGCCACCGCGGGTAATATTAGCGCAATGGTCGTTATGAATTTTACCTATAACTAAAGGTTATCTGGCTCTTACCGAGCCAGATACTCCGGCTTCAGAGGGTAATTGAGCTAAAGCGCGCCGGATTGCTCGCCGTATACAAGACGGTATGCTGGATATTGCGATGGCCGAGATAATCCTGAATCAGGCGTGTATCAACGCCCTCTTCCGCAAGCGCATAACCGCAGGCGTGGCGCAGCATATGCGGGTGTACCGGAACGGCAATGCCGGCCTGCACGCCATAATTTCGCATCATAACGTGAATATGCTGTCGGGAAAGCGGAGTGCCTTTTCGCGACAGGAACAGCCAGGGAAGATCGGCGTTTAAACAGCTCGTGCGCTTAACCAGCCACTGGCTTAACGCCAGCTGTTCACGGGGCTGAAGAGGGTGAATAGTTGAAAAGCCATTTTTTAAACGCCGAATGGCGATCCGCTGGCTGGATAAATCAATATCGCTCACTTTTAAAAAACGTAATTCACTTACGCGCAGTCCGTGAATAAAACACATGAGGAGCATGCAATAATCCCGCAGCGAGCCATCCTGCTGCTGCGAAGCATCAATTAATGCCTGCACCTCTTTTTTACTTAAATATTTTCGTTTTTTCATAGCCAACCTGACGGTTTCTTCAATGGAGCCCCTGAGATTCGGCTCCTGTATTGACTCTGCTCATGGCTACTGGCAATCCACTGTCGAGCAATCCTTGATAACTGCAAGTCCTGAACACTGTTAATAGTCATAAACGCTACCGCCCAATAGTATCAAATATCAGGAATAGCCCAAATATCACATCGGTAAAATTAAAAACAAATAGATTTAGCTGTTATGTAAATAAGGAGATTTATAAGCTTATGCTATTAATATTTATCTTAAGTCTGATGAGGCGGCAAGTTTTTTTAAGTCTATGTGTAGACTTATTGGGGGTTTATTCGCCCCCTCAGCGTCATCGATAATGTTTTGGCTACAGTTTGCTGTTTTTTGGAAGTTCTATTTTTTATAAGGAAATCATAAGCATGGAAACAATCCCTCGTGTACAACATGACACAGACCTGCTCCGGACCATCACCAAACCCATAGACGACATTGATAAACTCATTCGCTGCCTGGCGCCTAAATGTAACAAAATGTTAATGAATGGTAGGCGAAACATCGGCATAGTAAAAGAAAACCAGCATCAATGCTTGGTTTTGTTCCGCGGCACGATGTCTTTATATCGCAACAACGACGGACTCATCATCAACTCCGAAACGAGTCCATTCATCTTTGGCATGAATAGTCAGCTACGTTATTCCCGGCATATTTACCTGCGCACCCAGGAAACATCTTCTATTGGCCTGATATCAATTAACGAGGCGCATAAGATCATCGCCGAACAGCAATTATGGGAAAATGTCTCACGTCTCCTGGAATATTCCTCGGCAAAAGTCTACGCCCACTGTTTTAAGGTTTCTAAACTTTCCTGTTATGAGATCATTGTTCATCAGCTTATAGAATTAAACAATGAACCAGAAGCGATCAAAAATAAAATCACCGCCGCCAATTATATTCTGTCGCGAACCTTTTTGTCGCGCAGTGGGGTCATGAGAACCCTGGCCAAATTAAAACAGCTGGGCGCTATTCAGCTCCATCGAGGCATTCTGGTGACCATGAATCAACTGCCTCCCAGCCTGAAGCTTAGCGAATAACGTCTTTAGCCGAGCGGCCACCGCGATGAGGGCGCCGGCCGCATTCAGCCTGGTTGACTCCGCCATTGCCGGTGGGCAGCCCCCTGCCCATCGGCAAATGCGAAACGAGGATAATCAGCCGTAACGATTCACGCTAATATCGCGTAGCGCGGCGGCCATATCCAGCTGGGCCAGCTCTTTCAAGCCTTCTCGCTTGATAAACTGGCTCCGGTGCTTGCTTTTAACCTCTTCCAGGCTTTTCTTTATCTCGTTCGCCGGCAATTTATACCAGCCGCGACGATGCTTCTCACCGCCAATTTCCAGCCAAAGCTCAGAATAGCTGGTTTTTACTCTGTCGCTTTTTACATGGTATTGGCTGTCGATCGCATAGATCTCCTTGATATTGAAATGCGACAAAAAACCGTACAGCAGCGTGATAATTAAGTTCTTCGGTCGGATGCCGTAAAGCTCCTTGGTCAGCGCTTTCACTTCTTCATTATCAATGTCTTTCCCACCCTGGATGCCGCCAATCCAGGCTCGGCCATCTTCGGTGCAGGAAAAACAGATACTGTAGACGCGTTTATCACCAAGGAACATTAAGAGCATCAGCTCCCCCTCCTCCTGAAAAGGCGATGCCAGCAGCTTCACATCAATGCAGGTACCGTTTTTCAGCGCAATAGTGATAAGCGAACGACCAAATGCTTTCATATCGTACAGCTGCGGCAACGCCTCGGGAAGAAAGGTTTTCTCTATAAAATTCAAAGCGCCATGAGCAATATTGAGCTTCGCTCTTTTTGACATCTTTTTATTTAAATAGGCCTTAAAGGGTTTATCTTCAAAGTTAACCAGCCCCTCGGTTGCTCCCGTTAGTTTTGCACAAGCGTAATTTTCACATAACGTCTGATATTCCTTATATTTTCCTCCGATTAAAGATATTTCCCTGCATTTTCGCAATACCTTTTTATAGTTGAGTTTAACGTGACAAATAAATTTATTAGTTTTCCGCCATTCTTTGATAGCGGCTACTGCTGTTGTCGAGACCATTGACCATAATCCATAGATACATCCATAAGCCGGTCAATATTAGCATATTTTATACAAGTCAATGTCTAACCCAGCGCTCGTTGTCGATTCGTTTAATAAATAATTTGATCGCGACTAAAATAATCGCTGGCAGGTTATGAAACATGCTTTCAACTATTATTATTAGTAGGATCCCGACCCGCGCTCGCTCCCGACTGTATGCAGTAGCACACCCGCACTTATCGCTATGTGCTACCCGGGTTCACACCGGGTGCATCCCCCCGGCGTTTTGCCTATACTTGCTCACGGTCAAAACTGAACTTAAGTGGGTAACGCATGGAAATTGATCTCGATAACCTCGTCTTTAGCGGGCTGGAAGAAGCGCAAGAGCGCAACGCTGAACGCCTTGAAGAGGCAGATAAAAAAGCGCAGGCCGTTGTTGCCGACGATGACTGCGGCGACGCCTGTAAGATCTAACGACGAAACCGGCTACCCTGCCGGTTTTTTTTACCTGCCTCTCCCCCAGGGGATGCCCGCGGCCAGCGACATCACCGTGGCAATCAGAAAGATAAAGCCGATCGCGAAACCGGATGGAATAACGCCGGAGGTATTGGAGGCAATATACTGCCCGGTGTTCAGTTCCGCTGAAATATGCCCCATCAGGAAAGCCAGGATCATGATTAAACTAATTTTAACTATGCTGGCTTAGCCGATATAAAGTTCTTTGAAAAGTTCTCAACGTTCAGAATACCGCGCGCGGAACCAGATAAAAGAGATTTGCGTCCTTCAATCACTATTAAAATGTATATCAGACAAGGAAGAAAATTTTGCCTATTTTCACTCTATTCAGGGAAAAAACGAGAAAACTGTTCTCTACACGCCAAAATCAATAATCATTAAGCAATTGATATAAAATAACTTTATTTTAAAGGGTGATGTTAATCACAAAAGGTAGAGGAAAAATCTTCTCCTGCACGCTTCCGCTGGATCTTTTTTTCGTCCTGCCGCTCACAGCCTGAGCCGCCGCTGCGAAGAATGAGTTAGAGCTATTTTCTTTAGAATGCTGTATGGTCATACGCTCTTAAATCAGGAAATATCATATGTCAGAACGCAAAGACGCTAAAACTCGCCGTAATTATCTCGTTAAATGCTCCTGCCCTAACTGCTCCCAGGATTCAGAACACAGCTTCAGCCGAGTCCAAAAAGGTGCACAACTCATTTGTCCCTACTGCCATAAACTCTTTCAGTCCTCATCACGACCCGCTGCATAATTTTCTCTTGCCAGATGCCGATTGCCGCGCGTGGCTGAGCAATAATCAGCCAGCGCCGATCTCTTTTGGCGAAAAAAAGCCCGCCAGCGCGGGTTTTATTTTGATTTGAATAGACTTCCCGCGCGCTTACTGTATAGTCGTGGCGGTTTTCATATTTAAAAGGTATTTCGTTGTTCCAAAAAATGACAGGTATTGTCAAAGCATTTGATAATAAAACAGGCAAAGGCCTGATAATCCCCTCCGATGGTCGCAAAGACGTTCAGGTTCATATTTCCGCATTATCGCCCGGCGAACCCACCACAATCAGCCCGGGAATCCGCGTTGAATTTCGTCGCGTTAACGGACTGCGAGGGCCAACCGCCGCCAATGTCTATCTTTCGTAAACACCGGCTCCAGGCGCTACCGAGCGGATTAAAACATGGCCAGAAAACGCTTCACCGTGCGCGAGCGCTCGTAGCGTCGCCAGGCGATAGCAATATCGGTTTTTAGCGGCGTGCCCGACAAAGGGTGATAGCTGACGTTAGGTAGCGTGATGCAGGTCATGGACTGCGGCACCAGCGCAAACCCGAATCCGGCCTCCACCATGCTTAACGACGACGATATTTGCGATGACTGATACGTTCGTTGCATATCAATACCGGCGCGCAGATAGCTGTTATACACCAGCTCATACAGCCCCGGAGCCACTTCCCGCGGGAAAAGAATCGGCGCCACGTCCGTTAACTGCTCCAGCGTCAGCTCGCTATGGGACGACAGTGGATGCGAACGCGCCAGCGCAATCACCATCGGCTCCTGGTCGATAATTCGCAGGTTGAACGCTTTACTGCTTTCACAGGGCAGGCGCACAAAAGCGATATCCAGCTCCGCTTCGCCAAGCGCCCCCATCAGCGTCGCCATATTGCCCTCGACCTGATGTAACGTGACTCCCGGGTGACTGTGCTGAAACTGCTGGAGCAGGCTAAAGATCTGCGGATGAAAGGCATCAGAACTGGTAATGCCCAGCGAGAGTCGGCCGTTCAACCCGCGGGCGATCCCCTTGGTCTTTTCCAGCGCCGCGTCGCTTAATGCCAGGATCTGGCAGGCATCCTCATAGAAAGACTCCCCCGCTTCCGTCAGCTCGACGCCGCGGGTTAAACGGCGGAAAAGCGGTGTGCCAATTTCCCGTTCAAGTCTCTGTATTTGCTGGCTTAATGGCGGCTGGGAGATGCCAAGTTCTTTTGCCGCTTTAGTGAAGTGTCGCGCCTCAGCGACGGCGACGAAGTAGCGCAGATAACGAAGTTCCATATCGAAAACGTCTCAAACAATCATAGATTCTATATTGGAACTGTGAGCTGAATCGCGTCAACATTTATTTAACCTTTCTGATATTCGTTGAACGAGGAAGCGGGTAATGAACCATTCTGCTGAATGCTCTTGCGAAGAGAGCCTGTGTGAAACTCTACGAGGATTTTCCGCGCAACATCCCGATAGCGTCATCTACCAGACTTCTCTGATGAGCGCGCTGTTGAGCGGCGTTTATGAGGGCAATACCACCATCGCCGATTTGCTCACCCACGGCGATTTCGGCCTGGGCACCTTTAATGAACTGGACGGCGAGCTGATCGCGTTTAGCAGCGAGGTTTACCAGCTGCGCGCCGACGGCAGCGCCCGTAAAGCCCGAATGGAACAGCGCACGCCCTTCGCGGTGATGACCTGGTTTCAGCCGCAGTACCGCAAAACGTTTGATAAACCGGTCAGCCGCGAACAGCTGCACGACATTATCGACCGGCAAATCCCCTCCGATAATCTGTTCTGCGCCCTGCGTATCAACGGCCATTTTCGCCACGCCCATACCCGCACCGTACCGCGCCAGACGCCGCCCTACCGGGCGATGACCGACGTGCTCGACGACCAGCCCGTTTTCCGCTTCAACCAGCGCGAAGGGGTGCTGGTGGGGTTTCGCACGCCGCAGCATATGCAGGGCATTAACGTTGCCGGCTACCACGAACACTTCATCACCGATGACCGCCAGGGCGGCGGCCATCTGCTCGATTATCAGCTCGACCACGGCGTGCTGACCTTTGGTGAGATCCACAAATTGATGATTGACCTTCCTGCCGATAGCGCCTTCCTGCAGGCGGATCTGCATCCTGACAATCTTGATGCCGCCATTCGCTCAGTCGAAAACTAAGGAGATTCTCGTGGATAATCAACATCAACCGCGCCAGTGGGCGCACGGCGCCGACCTTATCGTCAGCCAGCTTGAGGCGCAGGGCGTACAACAGGTGTTCGGCATTCCAGGGGCCAGAATCGATAAAGTCTTCGATTCGCTGCTGGACTCCTCCATTCGCATTATTCCGGTACGCCACGAAGCCAACGCCGCGTTTATGGCCGCCGCGGTTGGCCGCATCACCGGGAAAGCGGGCGTCGCGCTGGTCACGTCCGGCCCCGGCTGCTCTAACCTGATTACCGGCATGGCCACCGCAAACAGCGAAGGCGACCCGGTGGTGGCGCTGGGCGGTGCGGTAAAACGCGCCGACAAGGCCAAACAGGTGCACCAGAGTATGGATACGGTGGCGATGTTTAGTCCGGTAACCAAATACTCGGTGGAAGTCACCGCCGCGGAAGCGCTGACGGAAGTGGTTTCCAACGCGTTTCGCGCCGCCGAGCAGGGCCGCCCCGGCAGCGCCTTCGTCAGCCTGCCGCAGGACGTGGTCGACGGGCCGGTCCACGCCAGGGTTCTGCCCGCCAGCGATGCGCCGCAGACCGGCGCGGCGCCGGACGAAGCCATTGAGCGAGTCGCGAAGATGATTGCCGGCGCTAAAAATCCGATATTCCTGCTCGGCCTGATGGCCAGCCAGGCGGAAAACAGCGCGGCGCTGCGTGAATTGCTGAAAAAAAGCCATATCCCGGTTACCAGCACCTATCAGGCCGCCGGCGCGGTGAATCAGGACCACTTTACCCGCTTTGCCGGGCGGGTTGGGCTGTTCAATAACCAGGCGGGGGATCGACTCCTGCATCTCGCCGACCTGGTCATCTGCATCGGCTATAGCCCGGTGGAGTACGAACCGGCCATGTGGAATAACGGCAACGCCACGCTGGTGCATATCGACGTACTGCCGGCTTACGAAGAGCGCAACTATACCCCGGACATCGAGCTGGTCGGCAATATTGCCGCCACCCTGAACAAACTCTCTCAGCGTATCGACCACCAGCTGGTGCTGTCGCCGCAGGCCGCCGAGATCCTGGTTGACCGCCAGCATCAGCGGGAGCTGCTCGACCGCCGCGGCGCGCAGCTGAACCAGTTTGCCCTTCATCCGCTGCGCATCGTTCGCGCCATGCAGGACATCGTCAACAGCGACGTGACGCTGACCGTCGATATGGGGAGCTTTCATATCTGGATCGCCCGCTATCTCTACAGCTTCCGCGCCCGTCAGGTCATGATTTCCAACGGCCAGCAGACCATGGGGGTGGCGCTGCCGTGGGCGATTGGCGCCTGGCTGGTGAACCCGCAGCGCAAAGTGGTTTCGGTTTCCGGCGACGGCGGCTTCATGCAATCCAGTATGGAGCTGGAGACCGCCGTACGGCTAAAAGCTAACGTCCTGCATATCATCTGGGTCGATAACGGCTACAACATGGTGGCGATTCAGGAAGAGAAAAAATACCAGCGGCTCTCCGGCGTTGAGTTCGGTCCGGTGGACTTTAAAGCCTACGCCGAAGCCTTCGGCGCCAAAGGGTTTGCGGTAGAGAGCGCTGCCGCCCTTGAGCCGACGCTGCGGGCGGCGATGGACGTCGACGGCCCCGCCGTGGTCGCCATCCCCGTTGATTACAGCGACAACCCGCTGCTGATGGGCCAGCTTCATCTCAGTCAAATACTTTGAGTCACTACAGAAGGAATCCAGCAATGAAAAAAGTCGCACTCGTGACCGGCGCGGGCCAGGGCATCGGGAAAGCTATCGCCCTTCGCCTGGTTAAAGATGGTTTTGCCGTGGCTATCGCCGATTACAATGACGCCACCGCACAGGCGGTCGCCGATGAAATTAACCGCGGCGGCGGTCAGGCGCTGGCGGTGAAGGTGGATGTCTCTAAACGCGACCAGGTTTTTGCCGCCGTAGAACAGGCGCGGAAGGGCCTGGGCGGTTTTGACGTGATTGTGAACAACGCCGGGGTGGCGCCCTCCACGCCTATCGAAGAGATTCGCGAGGACGTGATCGATAAAGTCTACAATATCAACGTTAAAGGCGTTATCTGGGGTATCCAGGCCGCGGTAGAGGCGTTTAAAAAAGAGGGCCACGGCGGCAAAATCATCAACGCCTGCTCCCAGGCGGGCCACGTGGGTAACCCGGAACTGGCGGTCTATAGCTCAAGTAAGTTTGCCGTGCGCGGCCTGACGCAAACCGCCGCCCGCGATCTGGCGCATCTGGGAATTACCGTTAACGGCTACTGCCCGGGGATCGTTAAAACCCCAATGTGGGCGGAAATCGACCGTCAGGTTTCCGAAGCGGCGGGTAAACCGCTGGGCTACGGGACCCAGGAGTTCGCCAAACGCATTACCCTTGGACGGCTTTCCGAGCCGGAAGACGTCGCGGCCTGCGTCTCTTATCTCGCCGGTCCGGACTCCAGCTATATGACCGGCCAATCGCTGCTGATCGATGGCGGCATGGTATTTAGCTAATAATAAATAAGCTCTGACATGGTTTGCCCCGGCTTCAGCGCCGGGGCTTTTTTATCTCACCCTTTAGGGAAGATCCACAGGTCGCTGACGGGCAAGGCCAGATGGCAGCGCTCGGCATCGCGCAGCGCGCTGCCGTAGGCGCGAATGGCGAAATCATCGCCCTCGGTGCGAAACAGGTACTCCCAGCGGTCGCCGAGATACATACTGGTCAGCAGCGGCAGTGCCAGCATATTCTCCTCAGGCGCTGAGGCGATGCGCAGGCGTTCAACGCGGATCACCGCCGTCGCCTCTTCCCCCACCTTGACCCCCTCCCCGACCATCCCCCACAGCGCCCAGCTGGCGCCCTCAATTCGCGCCCGACCATTATCCAGAGCGGTGACGGTGCCATGCAGCCGGTTATTGCTGCCCATAAACTCGGCGGCAAATAGCGTTCTCGGGCTACCGTACATCTCCTGCGGCGTTCCCTGCTGCTCGATCACCCCGTTATTGAGCAGCAGAATGCGATCGGAAATCGCCATCGCCTCGTTCTGATCGTGCGTGACCATCAGCGCCGACAGCCCCAGCTTGACGATCAGCTCGCGCAAAAAGACCCGCGCCTCTTCCCGCAGCTTGGCGTCAAGGTTCGACAGCGGCTCATCCAGCAGAATCACCGGCGGGTTGTAAACCAGCGCCCGGCCGATGGCCACGCGCTGCTGCTGCCCTCCGGAGAGCTGGTGCGGATGGCGATTGCCAAGATGCCCCAGACCCAGCTGTTCAAGCACGGTCTGCACCCGCTGCTTGATCTCCGCGGCGGCAACCTTACGCAGCTTCAGCGGATACGCCACGTTTTCAAACACCGTTTTATGCGGCCACAGCGCGTAGGACTGAAATACCAGCCCCAGGTTGCGCGCCTCCGCCGGGATTTCGCTACGCGGGTTGCCGTCATAGACGCGGGTTTTACCAATAGTGATAATGCCGCTGGTCGGCTTCTCCAGCCCGGCTACCGCCCGCAGCAGCGTGGTTTTTCCGCTGCCCGATGGCCCGAGCAGCGAGACCACCTCACCCCGCTTCAGTTCCATTGACACGCCCTTGAGCACCGGGTTATCACCGTAGGTCAGATGCAGGTTTTCTACCGATAATTCAATCATGTAATTTCACTCCAAAGCGCAGGGCGATACCCAGGCCCACGACCACCAGCAGAATATTAATAAAGGAGAGCGCGGCAACGATATCGATAGCCCCCGCCGCCCACAGCGACACCAGCATCGAACCGATGGTTTCGGTGCCCGGAGAGAGCAGATAAACCCCGGTGGAATATTCGCGCTCGAAGATAAGAAACATCAGCAGCCAGGAGCCGATTAAGCCGTAGCGCGACAGCGGAACCGTGACGTGGCGGGTGATCTGCCCGCGCGATGCGCCGGTACTGCGTGCGGCCTCCTCCAGCTCCGGCGCTACCTGCAGCAGCGTCGAGGAGATGAGCCGCAGCCCGTAAGCCATCCATACGACGGTATAGGCCAGCCAGACGCTAAAAATGGTGTTACGCAGCGCGCGCAGCTGAACGATCAGATGTTCACGCAGCCAGTCTGCCACCGGCAGCGCCGAGAGCCAGCCGTTTTTCAGCGACTGATCGAGCCACATCGGCAGAAACAGAAATACCCACAGAAACGCCAGCCCGGCCAGCAGCCCGGGCACCGCGCGCGGCACCAGCACGCTATAGTCCAGAAAGCGCGTGACGTTATCCGGTTTGCGGTGCATCGCGATGCCCACGAACAGATAGCAGACCACCGCCAGCGCGCCGCCGATCACCCCAATCGCCATGGAGTTAACGATGGCGCGTAGCAGATTCGGCTGCTGCCAGATGTTACGGAACGTCGCCAGCGAGAGTTCATCCCACAGCGAAACGCCCACGCCCCAGTTTGAAATAAAGGCCCGCAGCGCCACGCCGATCAGCGGCACCCCAATGGTGACCGTCAGCCATGCCACCACCACAACCCCGGCGACCCAGCGCCATTTCCCCAGCGGCAGCGCGCGGGCCTGGGACGCTTTTCCCTTCATGGTGACAAAGCGGTTGGCGGTGCGCATCAGGCGGCGCTGGAGCATCACCAGCGGAACGGTGATGCAGATCAGGACTACCGCCACCGCCGCCATCAGGTGATAAGAAGGCGTACCGAGCTTGTTGGTGAGCTTATAGAGATAGGTCGCCAGCACCATGTTGCCTTCCGGATCGCCCAGCACCAGCATCAGGCCAAATACCTCCAGGCCGAGGAAAAACAGCAGTACGCAGGCGTAGAGTATCGACGGTCGCACCATCGGCAGGCTCACCGAGGTCATCACCTGCAGCGGCGATGCGCCCACCGTCCGCGCGGCCTCCTCGACATCCGATCCGACGCTGCGCAGCGCGGAAGAGATATAGAGATAGGCATGCGGAACGTGCGTCAGCCCGGCAATTACCACGATGCTGAACATCGAGTAAATATTCCACGGCACGAAGCCGATCAGCTGCTCGGCCCACTGCGAAAAGAAGCCCACCGGCCCGGCCGCCACCACGTAACCAAAGCCCAGTACCATCGGCGAAACGAAAATCGGTACCAGAATCAGCGGCTCGATAAACCGCCGCCCGGGCAAATCGGTACGTACCATTAAAAAGGCGAGGATCCCGCCGAGGGGGATGGCAATCGCCACCAGACCAAACGCCAGAATAAAGCCGGACTTGAGCGCCAGATAAAAATCCGGGTCGCTAAAGATGAAAGCGAAGGCTTCGAGGCTGAACGATTTCGTGCGGGCAAAAAAAGGCGCCGAGAGAAAGCTCTGCACCACGATAAATAACAGCGGGACATAAATCGCCAGCGCCGTCATCACGACGACGATACCGCGCGGCAAACCCTGCCATTTTCGACGTAAGACATTCATAAGCGATCCCTTTAAACCTGGCGGGCGTTAAGCGGGCTGCGCATCCTGAAATGATGCGCAGCGCCGGAGGGTTATTTCGCCGCGGCGGTACGCCACTGTTTGATAAATTCCAGTCGTTGTTTCGGCTCAAGATACGCCAGCAGCGTTTCATCGACCGGAATAGGCTTCAGCGCGCTGCCAAGCATTTTGGTCATACCGTCGATATCATTTTTACCTTCGATATCATTGCGCAGGGAGGGAATATCGGCCTGGTTCGCCAGGATGCTTTGTCCCTTTTCCGACAGCACGTAATCAAACCACAGCTTCGCGGCATTAAGGTGCTCGGCTTCTGCGGTAATAAAAGAGACCCGCGAGAGCACCAGTACATAATCTTTCGGATAGGAGATGCCGAGCGAAGGATCGTTTTTGGCCCGCGCCTCCGCGTAGGATCCGAGAATATTGTAGCCAATCAGGTTTTCCCCGGAGGAGACGCGCTCCATCATCGTACCGGTGGACGATTGCACGGTCAGGCCGCCTTTCGCTATGCCCGCCAGATCGTCAAAGTAGCTGGCATCGGCTTTGCTGTCCTGTACCGCCAGCATAAAACCCAGACCTGATTTTTCAATGTCATAAGTCGTGACCTTACCTTTGAATTTATCGGCCTGGCCGGCGATCAGCTTCGCCAACGCGGTATGCGAGTCCGGTACTTCACCCTGAGGGATCAGCCGCTTATTGTAGATAAAGACCACCGGCTCGTAGGTCGTGCCGTAGGCTTTCTGTTGCCAGACCGCCCATTTTGGCAGCTTATCCCGCTCCGGCGAGGCGTACTCTTCGGCGTAATCGGTGGCGAGCTTCAGCGCCGTATCCATGGAAGAGCTCCAGACCACGTCGCCGCTGCCGCCGCCCGCCGCCTGTTCGCTGATATAGCGGTTGTACAATTCGGTGCTGTTCATATCGTTATATTCAACTTTAATGCCGGGATATTGCGCTTCAAAGCCTTTAATTAACGGGCCTGCGGCCTTGGTATCGGTCGTTGAATAGATAACCACTTTGCCTTCTTTAATCCCGGCATCCACCACCTTTTGATAATCCGCCGGATAGCCCTGAGGAACTGCGGCAAGGACCTGTCCGGAGATAGCTGCCGTCAGTGAAATCACTAAGCCACTAATTTTCATATACATAAAATCAACCTTTAGGCATCAATTATTAAACGTAAATTTAACATATAGTGGGACACCAGAGCCTTGCAACGCCGGGGTTTGTTTTTTTACGGCTTTTGTGACGCTGGCGTAATTTAAAGGAAGATTCGTGGGGCGCGGCTAAAGAGATAAAGGTTGTTGGGCGGGAATATTAAGAAAACATTAATTTTTTTGTTTTTTACCCCCTCAGTGTTACGTTTTCTTGCACACAAAAATAACACCCGCTGGCGCCGGGCGAACATCAATCGCGCTTATGGATATTGCCATCAGGGTAAATTTTGCGATCGGCCTTACAATTGAGCTGTTAAATAACGTAATGAAAAGGCATTTCATCAAATGAACTAAAAAATGACAGCTGATATGAATATGACAAAAATCACAAAAACACGCTTAAGCCACTGTTTTGAAGAAAAGATCGCTGTTCACCATGTTATCGCCATCGTGAACAAGAAACGAGCACGGGAGGAAGAATGCGTTGACGAGCCCGAAAGCGCTCAGGAGCTGAAATGGCGGTGGGCACAACCCACAGAGACGAGATAAAGGGAGTTCGTGGCGAGTTTGACCGGACCTCTCCCCAGCAGTCCCTCATCCACAGCGTGTTGTTTGCCGGGGCTGTGGCCCGTTGCGGGTGTGGTTGTCACGGGTAACGGGGTCCGGATGTTCAGAGTCATGTAAAGTGTGGGAAATATACGGCAGGTCGATGTCGCCGCTGCGGTACGCGATGGCCACTTCGTTACCGTCGGTAAGCAGAGTGTGCCAGCCGTACGTCTCTCCGGTATACGGCTTCGCCATCCGCAGCCACAGGTATGCGAATCCCTGCTCCGCATCGTCCCGGTCAAAGTCGTGCCTGACGCGGTAGCGGCCATACTCGTCCAGATGCGAATAAACAGCGTTCTTCTCCCGGCTCTCAACCCGGGCCGGAAGCGTGCCGTGAATTTCCGGACGCGGGATTTCCGCCGGGCGGAAACAGTACCGTTCGGTGTAAGGCTGGCCCCAGACTGACACATGCAGACGGGAATCACGGGCGCCACGGAAGGTCACCAGCGTGAGGATAACGCCTTCTTGCAGGGCCGTAATGACGTCGCCCTGCGACTCCAGCACCTGCCCGGGAGTGAGGTGTGCAGCATTGCTGAACAGGTGAATGCGGGCCGACCTGTTGAACTCCCGCTCGTGGTGAAGTCGGGCGTAGAACGCGCCAGATTCGGTTTCCGGCTCCGGGCTGGCGTCATCGCCCGCTTCACGATAAGGTGCCGCGTAGCGGTAATGCTCCCCGGTGGTGACCGCATCACTGCGCACACTCACCGTCGCATCCATCGGCGTGGTGGCGGTCCGGTAGTTGTAATCCCGCGTGACGACAGTGCCGGTGGCGATGTTGTGCCAGGTCCGCACATCCCACACCGATTCTGCCGCGCCGTCGAACAACCCCGATGGCTCGCTGTACGGCAGGCGCACATCAGACTGGTAGTTAAGCTGGCTGTCGGCAAAAATGTACGTATCCAGACCGCGCACGTCGTCCATCTCCGTGCGCCAGTAAATTCCCACCTCAGACAGAATGCGCTGGATGAATTGCAGATCCGTCTCCTGCCACTGAGTGATAATTTCACGCGGTGGGTATGTATGCTCCAGTCTGAATTCAAAATCTGGACCTTCCAGACCGTGTTTACGCAGCACCTGTTCAACCACCTCAGGAACGGACTGATTCTGATATACCGCGCACTGTCGGGTGTATCCCAGGAGCGCCAGGCGCGAACTGAGCGTGAGCCGGTAACGGGACTGGTCCCTGGATGTGGACAGCCATTCCAGGCGGGTCACCATGCCATGCACACTTTTGCCGCTCCGCATCCGGAAAGAGGCATATTTCATCAGTACCTGCTCCGGGGGGAATGTTCGCCTGCAGCGTGGTGAACTCAATGTCCCATCTGAACGGCTCGCTCAGGGCTTCCCTGCCGTAAAAGCGCAGGACATCCGGCTTCACTGTGCTGTCATTGATATCCAGAAAGTATCGGGTCTGTCCGTCGAAAAGCGCTGACCAGTTATCCATTACGTCACTCCTTTACCGGCACAAGGCTGAGCCAGCCATCACCCAGTTCAATCGTACGGGGTTTGTCCGGGTCGAGGTCGTCACGGGTCAGCACCAGGCGCCAGCGGTTGTCCTTCTGATCCGGTCGGTTTTTGACGCCAGCTTTGCGCATCAGCGACTGGTAACCGGCTGCTTCAACGGCTTAAAGATCCTTAAGCTGATAAACCCGTACCATCGATTCCAGATGCTTTTGTTAGCTTTAACATCAAACAAATCACCCTCATTATTAAAATTTGCCATTATGCAAATATCACGCAAAATGCATAGATGAATCTATATAGCTGATATTATTAAAGTATATAATATTATCGATAAGACACATAAATAGTTTTATCTTTGTAAGTATCTCTATAGATCCCATCAGTAGTTAATGAAAACAAAGAAATTGACATAAAAATATTTTTATTAGATATACACGCACCATTCACCTCCCCTTTAAAACAAAACTGTTCATCTGCTTGCCAATATTTAACATCCTCACTAAATAAAGGAGGCTCTGGCTTATTTCTCACGAAATATATTGAATCACATTTTTTCTGTAGCGGCATCGTTGTCATAACATTGTCTTTTTCTTGCTCCCATAAACTCAACCGTCCCCTATCAGTAATCGGTGCATTACTTACTAATATAACTGTTGACTTACAATATTCATCAATCGGTTTTACGTAATCGCTCCCTTGATAAATTGCATCAATTCTTGCAGAATGAAAACAAAAATAAATGAGAGTTATGATAGAAGCAAATACAACAGCAATCGTAAAAAATACCTTAGCTTTATTTAACTTCATACACTACCCCGTTATTACACAAGTGAAATTAGCCTCATTTATAAAGGGCTTATAATTATAGGCCTCGTATCTCTGCAAAATAAACCACGAACAAAACCAAGGAGAATATTCAAACCATTTACCATTTACATCTGCAACATCCAGACCAAAATGGTCTTGGATCTTAAAGCTTAAACTAGCTTCAAAACCATTATCTTTAATGTCGATATAATCCAGATAAATTTTTGTAGCATAAGTATCGTGGATAGTAATTCCCAAGCCATTAAACCAGTCATAATTATCGAATTTTGGCAGTTTAATTCCATCCTTTGGATCCCTTATCTTCAAACTCAATTTTTGCAAGTCATCTATTGACAATGAACAAAAATCATTATTAGACAGTAAATTAAATAAGAATCCTTTGATTTTATTTACACAATCCATTGTCGTTTTGTGTCCTAAAAACGCTTTATTCAATAGATTGTGCCGTAAAATCCCGCCATCATTCTTTTTGAATTTTTCAATCATAATTTTAATAAGTGGCGAATATTCCCCCCAAGCAGTCCATTTTGCCATACTAGCCATATTATCAAAATGTTCATCAATGGTATTTTCAAAATTAAACCGTGTAAACATTTTATGATTTCCTTGTTGAAGAATTTTTTCTTTCGTCATATCTCCATGTCGCATATCGTCAGCAGTAAAATCATTCATTTTACGTTTTGTTTCAAAAATCAAGCGGCGTTCAGTTTTTTGTATCTCCGTGATGAATATTCGGGGTTCAAAATGCCAAATCTGACCACTCAGCTCCTTTTGTACCTCAGCAGGTAATTTATCAAAGAAGCATAACGACTTTATGTGTTCCTTGAGTTCATTGTAATCATCATCGGTCAATGGCTCGGGTAGTTGATCTGTTTTCGTTTTTACCCATGAAAAACGCGCATCGAATGTTGAAAAATCCCACTCGAATGGAAACTTGCAAATTGAGTGTGTAAGCAGATATTTTGCATTATCATTTTGCTTTTCTGCATATAATTTTTTTATTATTTGTGAATTACACTGACTATCACTGGATGTGTCGTCATCAATCAGAGCCCATCCTGCCCAGTCAGGTAGTTCGGCGTCGCTATAAGTCATTATATTATCAGTGCAGACATCGACCCACCCACTACCCTCGGGGAGCGCAACCTTAACCCACTGACTGTAACCCCTGACATTTTTCCAGGAATCAATCCCTGATGGTTCGCTGATATAATTGACGGCCACAGCAACGCTGCCGAGATGGTCATAGGAACCATCATTTTTTTTTCGCAGAGTTTTTGTCTCTACCCCACTGTTGATAATATATAAATCTTCTGTCGTGAGGTTCGTTGGGCCGCCAATAAAACCTCTAGGAATATCCACATAAACAGGTGTACCTGTTGGGAAATAATAGTACTCACAACCGTATACAGGCTTAAACCTTCCTGGGAACGCAATATTAATGCCCCCATGAATACGACCACACCATACATCGAGAATTTTTTTCTCACAACAAACCTGGAAGTGGAATGCATTTTTGCCATCCACGACACCCGACGTACCTAAGACTTGTTCACGTTTTATACGCTGCCCTATATTTGACAGAATTTCAAATCGTACCTGCTTCATGTGCATGGTCAGCGAATAAAAAACAAACTCGACAGGATCATCACCAATCAATATCTTATGTCGGATCAATACACACCCATCGTCCGTTTTCCCATTATAAGCCAGTGGCTTTTTATCTTTGTTTTCGGACGGAAACCTAGCATAAATAATAGTACCGTCAGCAATTGCCCGGATGGGGTTGGCCTGCGCCCCGGAAAGATCTGTATGAAGAATATGTATGCCCCCGTGCCATGCACCCACGGGATTTACGGGGTAATTACGTGCAGCATCGACAGGCATGCACTTAAAAACCCAGTCGCTGAAAATTCCATTCGGGGAATATGGTAACAAAATAGGAGGGGAAATATGCATCGTTCAATCCTTGGTTATGAGAACAGAATTTTTTTAGTTAAAGATAAATTTGATACCTCACCTGCAACAGAAGGAATATCAACCTCTATGGTATTTGGTCCCGCCGCCATCGTCCGTTTAACCTTGCGCAGATACGTCGCTGTCGTGCCGTACTCGACCTTCCCCGCCTCAAGTCGCAGATAGCTTCCGCCGCCGATCAGCGTGATACGCTTTTTTCCGGCCAGGGAGATGTCACCCGCTGAGCTAATCGTCAGCTTCTTCTCAGCAAACAACCGCATGCTGGCGTTCTGCGCCTGGACCTCTACCGGCCCTTCTTCGGATTTGACGCTCAGTTGGCCGGTGCGGGCAAAGAGCCCCAGTTTCTCTCCGGCCAGAGTGGTCAGATTGCCCATCGTTCCGACGCTGATATCGCCCCCGGCGTTAACCGTCAGGTTCCGGTCAGCGGTCAGCTGCATATCTTCACCACTGGTCAGGGCCATCCCTTCCGGGGCCGACATCCCCTCTACACGCGTGGTCAGTTTATTAACCACTGCTTTCAGGGCCTTCGTTAAATCTGCCTGATATTCTGGTAATGCCGCGTATCTGACCGGTTTGTCACATCCTCTTGGGCGAGAGAAGTCGATAACGGGAGCTGCGACTTTCATTGCCTTCAGCAGGTCATCGGCTTTGTTTCCGGCCGGACTCTGAATATAAGTACCGAGGATCCAGGCGCAGCGTTGACCGCGCAGAATTTCACTGTCAATAAGCGCTTCTCGCTCGACATTTCGGGACTCGGCCCCCACCTGTTCGGCTTTGTAGGCAAACCGGCGTAAGCCGAAAATAAGCCCCCAGGTGCAAAACGGGAGGCCCAGAGCGGTGAACCAGAAGACAAATCCGGTTCGCTCTGACGTCCAGCACCATAGCGTGAGCGCTATGCCCCCCAGCATGACAAACGCGAGGAATAGCAGCCAACGACCGGTGCCGGGACGCGCTACCTTAGGAGCCTTTTCAGGGATGGCATCCAGCCAGACGGGCATAATCAGGCAACCTTTGCAGCGGCAAATGAACTGATCAACGTGCAACCACAGGCGCATTTATGGCCGTGAAATGCAACCGGGATACCATGATCAAGATAATCAGGATTGCCTTCGATGATAGTTGTAGGGCCATGTCCCGGAACCGGGCAGGACACTTTGTCGCCTTTGCGGGCAACACCAATACCGCCGAATTTCATCGTTTCAGAAGCGGTTAGTACAGAACCGCCGTGGGATGTTTTATCGCCTTTGCGTATTATCTGAAGCATACTATGCCTTTTATTTATAGGGGGGATTTACAGGATACTCTCTTCCAAAATGATATTTTTAATTACATCATTATCTAGCATGAAACTCAGGGTGTTATTTTTGAAATGATAGCTTATCTTGTCTTTGCTTCTTGATGTGGGTTCTCCATAAGCATTTATTATTTCATTTTTATTCATGCCTATATATATACCACGACCGGTGACGTACTTATTATTTATTACAGTTATGGTAGTAATTCGATATAAATCAAAATCATCACCAAAATGCTTGTGGTTTATATTTGAAGAGCGAATAATGAATCCTTTCCAGTAGTTATCAAAATACTTGTACGTTTCATCACCTTTCGATATATAGTTGCTCCAGCCCCCCGTTTCAAGTTGCTCGTTTTTCCCACACCTGCCCCATGCTTTATAAAACTCTTCGAACGAAGAGCTTAATTCTATATTTCCATTTGGGGAGTAAATGCTTAAGTCAGCGCCATTAAATTCTGGTGTGTTTGTTTTTTCCGTTTCAGAAAGATCATCGTCTTTAAGCCATCCCATGACAATGCTGCCATCTTTCCTTGTATATCTCCCGAACTCATATCCTCCGGATTTCAAAAAGCCGACAAATGTGTTGTTACTAATTAGAAAAAGATTATTATTTCTTGAGTTGTCATCTGGCGTTGAATGGAAAAAAGTTTTGTTAATCACTTTATATGAGTGTATGTTTTGTTCGTAGTCAGCTTTTTTCCAAGACTCATCGCAAGCAGCATAAGAATGAAATGACAGCATAGACATTATTAATAGCAAAATTTTCTTCATTTTTAGCCCTTCTTATAAACAGGTATTTCGAAACGTAAGTTTGCATCCGGGAACTGATCAAACATTTTCTTCATGTCAGTTTTTTGTATAATAGCCCAGTTTATCGATGTTGCATACTGCCTGGTTCCGGGATTGGATGGGTTCCATCTCATTTTATATAACGTGTTTTGTTGGTTATTACTATTATTAACAAATTTTTCCGAAATCCATTTTGCGCCACCATCGATAGCCTCATCTACTGAGAACCAACCTTTGTTATAAGCAACTACAACCCCGTTTTGAGTGTTGCCAGGAAAAACACCTATACCGTACATATTATAAACATGCCTGTTGTTATACATTTTGCTTCCATTGGCAAATGCATGTCTACCACGGTCAGTTTCCAGAATTGCATGTGATGCTAAATAAATTTCGCTTACATTATATTTTTGTGCAGCAGCAATAAATACATCTTCTTTCCCTGATAACACACCTTGACCGGAAAGTAACTTACCTAAATCTTCGCGAGAAATACCCGAAGGTGCTGAAATGTCGAGGAATTGATATATTTCACTGTTTTCCTGATGAAGCTCAGGATTCATATAGTCCCGAACTTGCTCACGTGTTACGGCACCATAATTACCATATGTAGGAACACTATCGCCAGTAAGTGACATTTGCTTGTTCAAGGCATAATCTAAAGTATAATCGTAATTCTTGTAGACTATAGTAATCCGGTTAGCACTTTTTAACGTACCCAAAAAAAGGATAGGATGCATATGCCACAGTGAAGGCCCTAGTTTCTCAGCGGACACATCCTGCATCCATGCCATTTTATCAAGGAAATCTTCGCTATATTTCTTCCATTCCGGAGCGTCTTTCTTAAGTGCATTCAGGAATGGTTGCCAGATGGAATCACCTTTTTTGAAGTACCAGTCGCTGGGATGTTTTACGATTGTTTTTTGAATAACGTCACGATAGTCGGGATTATGAAGTGCTCTCCAGTACTCCATCGGAGAGTAACGGTCGCTTCCACTGTCAATTTTATCCAGCAGGCGCTGATAATTATGCTTAACCAGGGCATGACTGGTTCGCGTATCACCGGTCGCAGCCTCATAGAGCGAGTTGATAAGGCTGCGGAAGAATCCAACAGGCTGGTTTTTTCCATCCAGGTAATCAAAACTGGTAGGCTCTGAGGTTTCAGTTCTGAAGCCTAGCTTCGCCAGATCATACTGTGACAGAAGTTGAGGCTCCGCCTGGCCTTTGGGCACATAGGCATTTTCCGGCCGCAACTGCCAGTATTCTTGCTTTGTTGAGGTATCAGTTTCAGTTATGACCTTACTCAACGGTAGAATGCCTGTCCGCGTTGTCGACTTCGAGTCCTTTGCGAAAGAGCCCTTCGCAACATCTTTTGTGTACAGAGCAAGGCCAGGAGAATACTTCAGCCAGAGTGGGTTTTTCTCCCCCACTTTTTCCGGATTGGTCAGGAATTTTTCCAGATTATCGTCCATGCTGGTACATTCAATATGCACCTGATATCTCGCCTCATATCCTCCATCCTTCGGAGCCTGGTAGTAGCCCATGTGCCCAATCGAGTCACCGGCCTTAATAGGGAGAGGTGAACTGAGACTGACTGTTTTATCAAAAACCATGACTTCTTTTGCTTGTGGAACCAAATGCTCCCACCACCCAGGGCCACTTCCTGGCGCCGGTTTAATGTTGTTATTGTCGACCAGCATCCAGACTCTTTGGCCCGATTTCAGTTTTCCGCTATCCGCATTCAGCGTCGCCAGTCCATAAGTACGTCCCCCCTGGGTGGCGGTGAGGGTAGTATCTGAGGCATCCCAAGTAACAACTGTCCCTTTGTTGACATTACCTGCACTCGCTGGCCTCTGGTCGCTGCGGCTCAAATCCATAATCAACCAGTCGGCCTCTGAATAACCAGAGAGCGTATCCTGAGTTATCCAGTGGATTTTTTTTTCACTTTCATAGGCCGAATACGGAGCAAGATGCATATACAGGGTGTAGAAATGCAGTCCGCTGGATTCTTTCTCACCTGGTTGAATATAGTGTTTAACCAGGACAAATGACCCCGAAAAACTCAGCGGACCGGACTCCCAGCCAAGCGTCAGATAATCCTTGCAGATCCGATAAGCAACAATTTCCCCATCAGCCATGCAACGTATTGCCTGCTCGCCTTTAAAGGCAACCGGGAAATCGAATGCCTCCAGAGGGGCTTTGCCACTGAGAGCACACCACGGGGTCGTTGCATGTGTGATATGTATACCGCCATGCCACATCCCGCTACGGCCAATCGCGTACTGTCCGGTTGACTCCCCACCCAGATGAGCGAGTATTGTTTCCAGATTACTGAATTCTTTCCCTCGGTCGTTAGAGGGTATTGGCCAGACAATATTGATCTTCCCTTTTTGGGTTTTAGGAGAACTCTGGGTGGCACTATTGTTGTCTGAATAACGGTATAGCTTGTAGGCTATGTTGTTATTTCGGTAGGCTTGGCCGGGGTAAAACCCTTTTTCCTGAACAAAGTCAGATACCCACTTTGTCCCATTAAACATAGCCATATGCCCATCTGAATGACCCGGTGCAGCCTGGATTATGACAACATCACCCGTCTGTTGGCCTGAAATTGAATAGACATTGCCAGCATGTACTGTCACTGCATCATCAACAACCTGAAAATTGTTTTCAAGCAACCATGGACCATAATCTTTGGCAGAGTTTATTCCTGAATTTCTGGAAGATAATCCACCCTGGATTAATGCTACTTTAACATAATGGGCACACCGGGATTTCCCATATTTGAGGTGATCATCTAACCCACGATTAAATCTATTTAAGTTGTCTCTTGCGATGACCGCAGCGTTTGCGTTCAGCGTGCTAATGGCACTTTCTTTATTAAACATATTATTCACCATTAGTTATCGTTGCAATGACCTGTGGCACTGGAAACAAATAACACTGAATCCATGAGCCATCTATCATCATTTTTGACAAGGTTTATTTTATATTTAGATTCGCTGTCACTGTGACCAAGAGTCAGTTCAACAATGGCTTTTCTATTATTTAGCGATGAGATATGTGTAGTTATCTCACTAGCCCACTCAGGGCAGATTTCCTGCACATTTGTAAAATAATCAGCTCCTGAATCATCATTATTTTTCAGATTCTGAAGGTGTTTTGTTGTATATTTATCAATGGCCTGCTGGCTTTTTTCTAACCCACGCCCAACATCTGAGTCATTCCAGGCAGTGAGATAGTCAGAATAAAAATGGCTGATAACAACTTCCGGAGAGTTATTTATATCTGAAGAACCGAAACAAAACGTTGCAAAAAAACAAAACAGAATGGCACAGATTATCGTACGTAATTTCAAATGGTACTTCATGGTATACGTCTTTCCTTATTCAGAGTTAGTGTCTCTTCTTAACGCGCAAAAGGTCAGTCGTTAAAAGACTTACTGCTGATTTTATTTTCCTGAGTGATATCTGTCAGGCTGAAATTGGGTGTTTCGTTAGGAAGATCTGCGCCCGAACCTGGTACCAGATAGTCCGACGTCTTCATAATGAACTCACCTGATGAACCATGTTCAATGCCGTTCTTACTCAGCCTCAGGTAAGACCCGCCAACCCCCCATGAAAACGGCGAAGAGAGAGCCGCAACGCCTGTGCTGCGAAAAGACTCCCAGTCAGCCTGCTGCTGGAACTGTTGAGGGGACAGTAAAGCCCCCTCGTTCCACAGTGGACGATAAATTTTCATCCCTGCCCTGCCTTATACTTTTGCTTTCGGCATCTGGGATACCAGAGACAGGTTCACGTCCATCCCTTCCACCTGGAAGTGCGGCACCGCGTACA